>Ga0209188_1000439_pt1 | contig 40207 bp, 37 predicted proteins | sample C_130625_EF_Meta_FD_187307 | JGI IMG/M metagenome (GOLD analysis project Ga0209188, IMG submission 187307) | Freshwater microbial communities from Lake Croche, Canada to study carbon cycling - C_130625_EF_MetaG (SPAdes) (version 2) | ecosystem: Environmental > Aquatic > Freshwater > Lake...
AAGCTACAAATTTGCAGTTCCCACGTCTCTCATGTTGGACCAGGTGGCGCAAGGCGTACAAAGGGCTTGGGAGAGAACACTGTCAAAGATCTCACAAGCGGGCGCGCAGTTGGAAGAAATTCCGCTTCATGAACTCAATGAATTGGAGGCGCTTTTGGCCACCGGTGGATTCAGTGCCGCAGAAAGTTATACCTGGCACCGGCATTGGTTGGACCAGCATGTTGAAGCCTACGACCCTAGAGTGGCAGCGCGAATCTTGCGCGGCAGCGCCATGAAAGCCCATGAATATTTAGATTTGGTAAAGGGCCGAGCTCGATGGATTGAGCGCATGCAACTCGCCTTGCGTCACTTTGATGCTGCGCTGTCCCCAACAGTTCCCATCTATGGGCCAACGCTGGAAAGTGTGGCTCCGGGCCCAGCCCATGACGTTGAGTTTTTCAGGGTCAATGGTCTGCTGCTTCGCAATACCAGCGTGGTGAACATGCTTGATGGGTGCGCGCTATCGTTGCCCATTCATGAGGCAGGTGAATTGCCCAGCAGCCTCATGCTGTGGCATGGACCCATGATGGATGATCTGATACTGAACAGCTCGTTGGCCGTAGAGAAAACCTTGAGGTTCGCCTAAAAAAAGCAGCGGCTGATCGCCGTTTATCCGCGTCCCGCAAACGGCATCTTGGTGGCCATGACGGTGTGAAACATCACGTTGGCCGACAAGGGCAAGTTGGCCATGTACACCACAGACTGCCCCACGATAGAGACGTCCATGAGCGGTTCAGCCTTGATGTCGCCATTGGCTTGCGGCACACCTTGGGCCATTTTCATGGCCATGGGCGTGGCGGCATTGCCAACATCAATTTGGCCTACCGCAATGTCGTACACACGGCCATCCAATGATGCCGATTTGGTGAGGCCCGATACCGCATGTTTGGTGGAGGTATAAGCAATGGAAAAGGGGCGCGGGGTGGTGGCTGAAATAGAGCCGTTGTTAATGATGCGACCGCCCATGGGGGTCTGGTCTTTCATCACCCTGAACGCTTCACGAATGCACAAGAACATGCCGGTGAGGTTGGTGTCAACCACGCCCTTCCACATCTCCAAACTCAAATCGTGCAACGGGATGGCCGGGGTGCCAACCCCTGCATTGTTGAACAGCAAATCAACTCGTCCAAACGCTTTGACACATTGTGCAAACAGATTGGCCACAGCCGCTTCTTGGGTGACATCGGTTGGCACGACCAATATTTGGGCGGGACTCTGAAGATGCGTTGTGGATGCCAAGGCCTCGACCTTCACCTCTTCCAAATTGTCCACCCTGCGACCAGCCAACACCACGGACCAGCCGTTTTGCACCAAAGCCAGCGCCGTGGCTTTTCCGATGCCTGAACCTGCGCCCGTGACGATGGCTACTTTTGAAGACGGCGCAATGGCGTTGCTGGATGTGCTGCTCATGACGAAGCCCCCTGTTTTCAGCGTCTGGTTTTTCTAGCTTGACTGGATTTCTTTTTGCCTGCCGCTTTGGGGGGCAGTCCTTTTTGCGGCTGCGGCCCCCGCCGATTGGGTGAGCTTAAACTTTCCATTTGCCTGGCATTGAAAGGGCGGGCCTTTGATTTGCCTTTTGAACCCTCATTGCCGGCATGAGAGCCTGACTTGCCAGCCCCCTTGTCTCTTAATTGTTTGGCACTGAACTCCTCGGCTGGGTTGACCAATCGGAAGTCAATTTTGCGGCCATCCAGATCAACTCGGCTCACTTGAATTTGGACGCGGGTGCCAATGGCGTAACGAATACCGGTTCTTTCGCCACGCAGCTCTTGTCTGGCTTCATCGAATCGGAAGTATTCGCCGCCCAGTTCGGTGATGTGAACCAAGCCTTCCACATACAGCGCGTCTAGGGTGACGAAAATTCCAAAACTGGTGGCCGATGTGACAACGCCGGCATATTCCTCGCCCAAATGCTCGCGCATGTACTTGCACTTGAGCCAGGCCTCGACGTCTCGGCTGGCTTCATCGGCGCGGCGCTCATTGGCACTGCAATGCAAGCCAGCAGCCTCCCAAGCCTGTACCTCGGCAGGGGTCATTTTGATTTGCGGCGTATCTTCCATGCGCGCGCCGGCTTTGTTTTTTTGCAAGCGCTTGGCCAATTTGGCATGCGCCTCGCCTGGCAAAGGCAAGCTGGGCAATTGGTATTTTTTCTTTCCCAAGATCGCTTTGATCACCCGGTGCACCAACAAGTCTGGGTAGCGCCGAATGGGACTGGTGAAGTGCGTGTAGGCTTCGTAAGCCAAACCAAAGTGACCGCTGTTGATGGGGGTGTAAATGGCTTGTTGCATGGAGCGCAGCAGCATGGTGTGAATTTGCTGTGCATCAGGCCGCTCTTTGGTGGCCTGAGCTATGTGTTGAAACTCACTGGGCTTGGGCTCATCGCTGACGGTGTAGGGCAAGCCCAGCGCTTTCAAATAATTGCGCAGCAAATCTTTCTTCTCTGGCGTGGGGCCTTCATGCACCCGAAACAAACCAGGGTGCTTGCTCTGATGAATAAAGTCTGCACTGCATACATTGGCGGCCAACATGGCCTCTTCAATGAGCCTGTGGGCTTCGGTTCGAACACGCGGCACTATTTTTTCAATGCGGCCATTGTCGTCACACACAATTTGTGTTTCGGTGGTTTCAAAATCCACCGCACCGCGAACGGCACGCGAAGACAACAAGGCACGGTAGACATCGTGCAAGTTGAGCAAATCATTCACGCGCGCTTTGCGCTTGACAGCCTCAGGGCCGCGGGTGTTGGCCAAAATGGCCGCCACCTCGGTGTAAGTAAACCTGGCGTGGCTGTGCATCACTGCGGGGTAAAACTGGTAGGCATGAATGTCACCTTTGGCGGTGATGAGCATGTCGCACACCATGCACAAACGATCGACATCTGGATTGAGAGAGCACAGGCCATTGGAGAGTTTTTCGGGCAGCATGGGAATGACACGCCGCGGAAAATAAACGCTGGTGGCTCGGTCGTAGGCGTCGATGTCAATGGCGCTTCCGGTGTCGACATAGTTGCTCACATCGGCAATGGCCACCAACAAGCGCCAGCCTTTGGTCTTGCCAATTTTGGCAGGCTCACAATACACCGCATCGTCAAAGTCGCGTGCATCTTCACCATCAATGGTGACCAAAGGCACATCGGTTAAATCGATGCGATCTTTGGCATCTTGAGGCCTCACTTTGTCGGGCAACTCACGGGCCAAATTGAGACACGCTGCAGAAAATTCATGGGGCACGCTGTATTTGCGAACGGCAATCTCAATCTCCATGCCGGGATCGTCGATCTCACCCAACACTTCTTTGACTCGGCCCACGGGTTGACCAAACAAGGCGGGCGGTTCAGTGAGTTCAACCACCACCACTTGCCCAGGCTTGCCAGCCCCTATGCCAAGTTTGGGGATGAGTATGTCTTGTCCATATCGCTTGTCTTCGGGGGCCACAATCCAGATGCCGCCTTCATTCAACAAACGACCAATGATGGGTTGCGCAGGCCTCTCGACAATCTCAACCACACGACCTTCAGGCCGGCCTTTTCGGTCTTGTCTGACGATTCGAACCTTGACGCGATCTTTGTGCAACACAGCACGCATTTCGTTGGGCGGCAAGAAAATGTCACCGTCGCCATCATCGCGAATCAAGAAGCCATGGCCATCGCGATGGCCTTGCACGCTGCCTTCGATTTCGTCGAGGAGTCCAGAGGGTTGGCTAATTTTTTTGATATACAATCCTTTGTTGTTCTGAAAGCCCAGGTGGCGGAATTGGTAGACGCACTAGTTTCAGGTACTAGCGAGTAACTTCGTGGGGGTTCGAGTCCCTTCCTGGGCACCAAATTTTATAAAAAGCTGCACGGTGTGCAGTTTTTTTTTGCCCCAAAATATGCCCCCAGAAGTTTTCATTTCTAACTTCACATTTTCCATCTACAAAACATCTTAATGGATGTTAATGACAAGCTTTTGAGAACAAGGTGTTAGATGGGCAAACCCACCAAATCATGTCCTTGAACGCCCACAATGCGGGCCTTGGTAAATTCGCCCACCTTGAACGTTTTGCTAATTTTCTCGGGGGGCAACAAAAGCACCATGCCGTCAATTTCTGGGGCATCTGCATAAGAGCGGCCCTTGCCGCCTTTTTTGCCCAAGGCCTTGGCCGAGTCCACCAACACCTGCATGGTGGCACCCACTCTGTTTTGCAAACGCTGAACAGACACCTCTTCAGCGACCGCCATAAAACGTGAGCGGCGTTCTTCCCTCAATTCTTGCGGCAACATGCCTGGCAAATCATTGGCTGTTGCCCCTCTAACAGGGCTGTAAGCAAAGCAACCGGCCCGGTCAATTTGAGCTTCACGAACAAACTCCAGCAGATGTTCAAACTCTTCTTCGGTTTCGCCCGGAAAGCCTGCAATGAAGGTGCTTCGAACGACCAATTGGGGGCACATTTCACGCCACTTTTGAATGCGCTCTAAATTCTTTTCGCCACTGGCCGGCCGCTTCATGCGCTTGAGCACATCGGGGTGGCTGTGCTGCAAGGGCACATCCAAATAAGGCAAGACCAAGCCACTGGCCATGAGCGGCACAATGTCGTCTACGCTGGGGTAAGGATAGACGTAATGCAAGCGAACCCACGCACCGTATTTTTGCGCCATCTCGCCCAAGCTTTGAACCAATTCAAGGGTGCGGGTTTTAACAGGCCGGCCTTCCCAAAAGCCAGTGACATATTTGACATCGACGCCATAAGCCGAAGTGTCTTGGCTGATCACCAACAACTCTTTCACGCCACCTTCAAACAAAGCCTGCGCTTCTTTCAGCACATCGCCAATGGGGCGCGATACCAGATCGCCACGCATGGAGGGAATGATGCAAAACGTACAGCGGTGGTTGCAGCCTTCGCTGATTTTCAAATAAGCATAGTGGCGGGGTGTGAGCTTGAGGCCTGCCGTGCCAAATGTTTGCGGCACCAAATCCAAAAAGGGATCGTGCGGCTTGGGCAAATGCGCGTGCACGGCGTCCATCACTTCTTGGGTGGCGTGAGGGCCGGTGACGGCCAAGACACTGGGGTGCAATTGACGCACCATGTTGCCACCGCCCTCTGCTTCACGAGCGCCCAAACAGCCGGTCACAATGACCTTGCCATTCACGTTCAAGGCTTCAGAGATGGTGTCTAAACTTTCTTTGACCGCATCGTCAATGAAGCCACAGGTGTTGACAATGACGAGGTCGGCGCCCTCAAATGTTTTGGAGGTTTGGTAGCCCTCAGCGCTCAGTTGGGTCAGGATGAGTTCTGAATCGGTCAGGGCTTTGGGGCAACCTAAGCTGACAAAGCCCACCTTGGGGGATGCGGCAGATGCGGGCGTGGGGAGCTCAGAGGTTGGGGAAGCTTCAATTTCAGTCATGAAGCAATTGTCCCAGTAAATCGGTCAAATTTAGCCGCAAGGGGCGTTTGATTTCAGGGTTTTAAGCCCAAAGCTGACAAAAATTGGGCGGTTTGTTTTTGCATCTGCTCTTGCATCTGGCTCATCATGTTTTGAGACTGATGTCCCATTTTGGATTGCATCAGCATCAAGGATTGCAAGTTGTTTTCCAAGTAAGAACCCATGTAGCCTTGCATGGAATGACCATAAAACCGAATGATGTTGGCCAAAACGACTTCCGTGAACATGGGCGCTCCTGCAGACTCCTCTTCCAAAATGATCTGCAAAAGAATGCTGCGTGTGAGGTCATCGCCTGATTTTGCGTCCTTCACCACAAAGGCCTGCCCCGCCATGACCAATTGCTTGATCTCGGTCAGGGTGACATAACTGGATGTGGCCGTGTCGTACAACCTGCGGTTAGGGTATTTTTTGATGGTCCGAAGGGCCATTTGTTTGGGCTGCGCGGTGTCTGCTGCATTGGCTTGAACGCCCTCCTGATGTGCATCTGCAGACCTAGCCTGCGATGTTTTGGAAGTGGATTTTCTGGCCATGATGAGATGTTTGTATGCTGCACTGCAATAGATTCTAAGTTGAACCCATCGACCGCCAACCGCGGAATTACCCTCAAATGAACGACACATTGCCTATACTCATTAAAGTCAATTTGTCTACACCCAACCATGAACACGCTTACTCTTTCAATTCGCAATCTATCTGGCTCACAAGTTTTCTCAAGTCTTGTGCTTTTTTCAATCAGTGTTTTAGGGAGTCCCTCTGCCATGGCCATAGAAGAGCCCCGATATACGGTGGTGCACAAAGCGGGTGCTTTTGAAGTGCGCCAATATGCCCCTATGTTGATCGCTGAAACCTTGGTGGACGGCGACATGGACGAAGCCTCCAACAAAGGTTTTAGAAGAATTGCAGACTACATTTTTGGCAACAACCAAACCACCGCTTCCGGGGGCGCAAGCTCTTCTTCCAAAATAGCCATGACCGCCCCAGTGACAGTTGAGCCACAGTCCGAAAAGATCGCCATGACGGCCCCGGTCACCCTGAGCGCGGCAGGGCAAGAAAACACAATGACCGCCAGCAACAAATGGCGCGTGCACTTTGTGATGCCCTCGCAGTACACCCTGAGCAGCATTCCGAAGCCCAAAAATTCAGAGGTGACCTTGAAAGAAGTTCCCGGCAAATACTTTGCCGTGCACAGCTATACGGGGCTTAACAACTTCTCTAAAGTGCAGGCCAAAACCGATGAATTGAGCGCTTGGGTTCAAGAAAAAAAACTCAAGAGCATGGGCAATCCACAGCTCTTGAGATACGACCCACCCTGGACGCTTCCCATGTTTCGACGCAACGAAATCATGTTGGAGGTCTCAGGTTGGCTTCAACCCAGCGGCACTGATTAACTTACCCCATTTCTCTTTTTCACTGGCGATGAATGACTTAAGTTCTGTGCCAGACTTCATTTGAGGGTCGACCCCCATTTGAAGTAATTTGGCCTGAACATCTGCACGTTCAAGCGTCTTGTTGATGGTGGCTGACAAGGTTTGAGCGGCTTCGGCCGGGATTCCTTTGGGCGCAAAGATGACGGTCCAGCCAACCAGCTCATATCCCGCAACGCCCTGTTCAGCAATAGACTTAACCCCAGGCAACAATCGACTGGATGAGGCAGAGGTCACGCCCAATGCCTTTAACTGGCCACTTGCCACCTGCGCTTGCAATGAAGCAATGGTGTCAACCATGTAATCGACGTGGCCGCCCAAAACGGCTGTGATGGATTGAGCGCTGCCCTTGAAATCGATGGGCATCATGACAGATCCACTGCGAACCTTGAACAATTCATGCGCCATGCGGCAGGTGGTGGTGGACACCGCCGTGTTGAGGGCGTCAGGTTTGCTGCGCGCTGCGGCAATGAGGTCTTGAATATTGTTGACGGGATTGCTGCTGGCCGTCACATAGACCAAAGGCAAGATGCCAACCATTGCAATGGGTTCAAAATCGGTTTGAGCGTCAAATCCTGGTTGGCTGAAGAGGTAGCCGTTGGCTGCATGGGTGGCATTGGTACCGATCATGAGGGTGTAGCCGTCTGGTGCCGATCTAGCAGCCATTTGAGTTCCAATATTGCCACCTGCACCGGGACGGTTGTCGATGACCACAGCTTGTTTGAGCGCGCGCGAAATTTCATCGGCCACATAGCGTCCCACAATGTCCGTGCCCTGCCCTGCGGCATAGGGGATGATCATTTTGATGGGTTTGTTGGGGTAGGCTTGGGATTGGGCTTGAGCAGGAAACATGCTAATTGCTACGCTCAATAAACCCACTGTGCCAATACCGCGCGTCCAATGTTTGAATGAAATCATGTCTGTCTCCTTATTTTAAGATGCACTTTAACTTTGATTCACGCTGAGTGGTGCAGTCTGACTTCTCTACACCCCAAAAACTTGCTACTTTGCACCACCATCAAGGCACCAACAACTACTTTTCATCAAGGATAAACCAACCTGGACGATCAATTAAATAGGCAAAACAAAACAATCGTTCAGAAAAACTAATTTTACTAAGTAGGCTCTAACTCCTAAAGTGATGTTCATACAGAAGATGAATGAAATCAAGCAAAGGAAATTTATGTCGACATGGGCTGTGATTGAAAATGGGGCGCCACTCCAACAAATTGAGCAAAAGCAGAGAGAGCCTGTTGGCACGGAGGTCTTGCTCAAGGTGACCTATGCTGGGGTTTGTCACTCAGATCTTCATTTCTGGAAGGGCTCATACAACATGGGCGGCGGCAAGTTTATGAAGTTGAGTGAACGAGGTGTTGTTCTGCCTCGGGCACCCGGGCACGAAGTCGTCGGTCAAGTGGTTAAATTAGGGCCTGATGCACAAGGCGTGAAGTTGGGTGATCAGCGCATTGTGTTTCCATGGCTAGGTTGCGGGCACTGTGAAGTCTGTCAAAGTGGCAACGACAACCTTTGCACGCAGTCAAGTTCTATCGGCATCATGCATGACGGTGGCTTTGGCGATCATGTTGTCGTGCCTCACTCTAGGTATTTGGTTGATCCAGGCCCTGTTGATCCTGCCTATGCCGCCACGCTGGCTTGCTCTGGGATCACAGTCTATTCAGCGATCAAAAAAATCATGCCTCTTTCGCCAGAAGAGCCCGTTGTTTTGTTTGGCGCTGGCGGCTTGGGCTTGGCAGCCATCGCCATGCTGCGCGCACTGGATCACCTCAACATTGTCACGGTCGATGTAAATCCTCGAAAAAAGCAAGCCGCTTTAGATCAAGGTGCACGTCATTTTGTTGATGCCTCGCAACCAGACTTTGTAACCCAAGTTTTATCTCTGACAGGTGGGCCAGTCAAAGCGGTGATCGATTTTGTCAACATTGATTCAACGGCCCAAAACGCTCTGGAAATGCTGCAAAAAGGTGGCAAATTGGTGTTGGTGGGTGTAGGGGGTGGTCAGATTGTTGTGTCGCTGGCGAGCATGATTTTTAGGCCTCGAACGATCCAAGGTTCAGCCACTGGCAATCCACAGGACCTTCGAGATGTGGCTGCACTTGCGCAGTCTGGGAAGCTACAACCTATTCCTGTGACGCGAATGCCAAAAGACCAAGTCAATCATGCAATGCACCTTTTAGAAGAAGGTCAGGTCAACGGACGCATTGTTTTGATCGACTGATACGCAGGCCAAGCATTGCGGCGCCCATGAAAAAAGGTGATGCTGTATTTTTACAGTGTCATTTTTTAATTTCAAAACCTTTGTAGCCATTGTTTGCAATGGCCGTACATTCCTCCCTGTAGCGTCCAACACCCCCCACATAGGGCATGAACACGCGAGGTTTACCTGGCACATTGGCCCCCAAATACCAAGAATTGGCATTCAGGAACAAAGTGGCATTGGCAAGTTCGTTGACATGCGAGACCCAATGATTTTCAGCTTCCTGTGTCGCTTCAATCTTTGCGCATGCGTTTGAAGTCAAATGTTGAATGCAATCACTGATCCACTCTACATGCTGTTCAATGGATACCACCACGTTGCTCAATACAGAAGGACTGCCAGGTCCGGTCACCATGAATAAATTTGGAAATCCTGCCGTCATGAGACCCAAATAAGTCAGAGGCCCCGCGCGCCACTTGTCCGCCAAGGACAATCCGTTTTGGGTTCGAATGTCAATGTTCAAAATCGCCCCAGTCATGGCATCAAATCCGGTTGCAAAAATTAGCGCATCCAATTTGTATTCAGCATCGCTCGTCGTCACCCCAAATTCGCTGATCTCTTGAATGGGGGTGCTTCGAATGTCTACCAGTGACACATTTTCTCTGTTGAAAGTTTCGAAATAATCAGTATCCAAGCACAGGCGTTTGGTGCCAATGTGAATGTCTCTGGGTGTGAGTTTTTCAGCCAAGGCAGGATCAGCCACACGTGATTGAATTTTTCGACGTGCAAAGTCTGCCGCTGTTTCATTGGACTCAGCCACCAGCATAATGTCTTTGTAAGTTCGGGTGTAGGCCGTACCTCCCGCCTGCCATCTCAATTCGTAAGCTACTTCACGCTCTTGAGGTGTGGCTTCTAAGGCAGAAAGTGTCGGCACAGGATAACTTGCAACACCTGTCGGACTGACTCTTGCACGTTTTCTTAAGTCAACGTAGTTTTGTTTGATGTCTTTGACTTCAGTTTCTTTCAATGGTCTGTTACCAGCAGGCAAACTGAATGTAGGGGTTCGTTGAAATACAAATAAATGCTCAGCTTGCTTAGCCACTTCAGGAATCGTTTGTATGCCTGAAGAGCCCGTGCCAATCACGCCCACAGTTTTCCCTGTGAAGTCAACGGGTTCATGCGGCCATAAACCCGTGTGGTACGAAGGACCCTTGAAGAGATCACGACCTTTAATTTCAGGGGGCTTGGCAGCCGACAAACAGCCCGTGGCCATGACGCAAAACTGTGCATTCACAACTTCGCCGTTCTCGGTGGTGACAGCCCATCGGCTTGAGGCCTCGTCATAAATAGCCGAGCTGACTCGGGTGTTGAATTGAACATCACGCCTAAGGTCAAATCGATCAGCCACATGGTTGATGTATTTGAGGATTTCTGGCTGCGTTGCATAACGCTCTGTCCAGTTCCACTCCTGCTGAAGCTCTTCAGAAAAGGAATAGGAATACTCCATGCTTTCAACGTCGCAACGAGCCCCAGGATAACGGTTCCAGTACCAAGTTCCACCGACATCACTGCCCGCCTCGAGCACCTGAACTTGAAGCCCCATGCCACGCAAGCGGTGCAACATGTAAAGCCCTGCAAACCCAGCACCCACAACCACCACGTCAGCATTGGATTTCAACGCAGTTAAATCTTTGCTTGTGCCCGTTGATTGACCTGACATCGTTTATCTCCGTAAATTCTGATTGGTTGTGATCGTTCGGGCACGCCGATTTGCATGCCAATGCCAAACCGAATGCAATTGAATGCTGCACGCCGGTATGTGCATGCAGCATCCGATTTCAAATTTATAAAATCACAACTTGCAATCTGAGCCAACTGGCGGCGTAACCTTGCTCATGGCTTGAACTTCTTTCAAAGCAAAATCACCTTTGCCTTCGCCCACCTTGATGGCACGCGTGATGACCATGGAACGAAGAATTTGATGATCCGCTGCTCGCATTTCTACGTCGCCCGCAATGGTCGAGGTTTTCAAACCAGCCAAGGCAGCGCGAACAGCAGCCGTATCTGTTGATTTAGCGTTTGCGATGGCTTGGTGAATCATCTCAAATGAAATGTAGGTGTCTGCATCGACAAAAGTCGGCTTGCGCTTGAAACGTGCCTCAAATGCTTTGACAAATGCAGCATTGCGTTCACCCGGCATGGACCAGTAATAACTTTGGGCAGAAAGAACGCCGACTGTTGTGTCGCCTTGTGCTTCGATCAGCATTTCATTGGTCGAAAACACAGAAAACACAGTTTTGTATTTGGCAAACAAACCGAAAGGTTGTTGTTGTTTGGCCAAAGTCACACCAGCTGAACCTGGATAAAGCACCATCAGGCCCTCGGCTGGATTTACCAACAATTGAGAAATAAAGCTGCCGACATCAGGCGCGCCGGGTGGAGAAAAGACCACTTTCTGAACTTTGCCACCATTTTCTTCCACCAACTGAGTGAATTTCTTGGCATAGTCGTGCCCAACAGCGTAGTCGGCCATGTACAAATCCCATGTCTTGGCTGGATTCTCTCTCAGCAATGAGCGCAGGCTGTTGACAAAGGCTGAGTCATTGTGACCGACACGAAAATAATTAGCCTGGCAGTTTTTGCCTGTCAAATCATCTGCAGCAGACGTAGTGTCAACAAAAATAGCATTCATGGCAGCCAGCTTGGGGGAAAGTGCCAATGACGTACTGGAACTGCTCAAACCCGTAAAGATATTTGCGCCTTGTTGCTCTACCAATCGATTGGCAGCCGCCAATGCTGCGGCAGGTGTTCCCGCATGCGACTGGGACACCAGTTCATACTTGCGGCCTAACACACCTCCTTTGGCATTCAGGTTTTCAATGGCCAATGTTGCGCCATCCTTGATAAACGGCGCGAACACGGCAAACGGACCAGAGTCAAAATTAATCAGGCCAATTTTGACCGTTTCTTGCGCAACGGCATTGGCTTGGAAAACCAATGTGGCAATAGCTGCTGTGAGTATTTTACGAATCATGAGAGTCTCCTTTGTTAAATTAAAAAGCCAAGGCAGCTTGATGCTGCTCTTTATCGATGTCCTCAGTCAATCCCTGATCAATGATTTCGCCTTTGGCCATGACGACAAATCGTTGACTGACTCTGCGCACCAAATTCAGGTGCTGCTCCACCATCAAAAGTCCCGTGCCTTCGGCACGAATCTCATTGAATATGCGCGCCAATTCATCGACCAACACGGGCGACAAACCTTCAGAAGGCTCATCCAACAAAAGAACGCGAGGATTACCCAACAGTGCGCGTCCCACAGCCAACATTTGTTGCTGACCACCACTCAATGCGGTACCCATCTTGTCTTGACGTTCTTCTAAAACAGGAAAAAGTTTGAACACCGAGCGCATGTCCCACCGACCAGGGCGGCCCGATGCAGCCCCCAATCGCAAGTTGTCACCCACCGTCAAATGCGGCAAGATCATTCGGCCCTGTGGCGAGACTGTGACCCCTTGCTTTGCCGCCATAAAGGCGGGCATGCTGTTGAGTGTTTTTCCGTCAACTTCAATGGCACCAGCGCTGATGGTGGTTGCGCCAAAAAATGACATGATGAGGGTTGACTTGCCTGCGCCGTTTTTGCCCACCACGGCAACCGATTCACCCTCGTGAACCTCGAGGTTGACATTGCGCAAGACCACGGACTTGCCATAGCCAGCACTCAAACCTTGAACGCGAATGAAGCTCATGCGCTCGACCCTAGGTAAGCAGAGATGACATGTGGATGACGCCTGACTTCGGCAGGCGTTCCGGTGGTTAGCAATTTGCCCAAGTCCAAAGCTGTGATGGCATCGCAAAATTTAAACACCGCTTCAACATCGTGCTCCACGACCAATGCTGTGACATTGCGTTGACGAACAACCGCCAACAAATGTTCAAATAACTTGATGGTTTCTGCGGTTGACAGTCCTGCAGCTGGCTCGTCTAGCAACATCAGACTGGGTTGTCCCACCAAGGCCAATGCAATGTCAACACGACGTTGATCACCATACGCAATGCTGTCGGCCATCAAGTCATACATGGCATTGAGTTCTAGCGTGTCCACAATGCTGTTGAGGTCGGTTTCTCCCAGGTGCAAAGCAACCATTTCCAGTTGTTGCCCCACTTTAATACCAGGAAAAATACTGGTCCGTTGAAATGAACGCGACATGCCCATTCGACGACGCCACTCGATGGGACGTGCCGTGATGTCTGAGTCATTCAAAAATACGCGACCTCTGGTGGGTTTGCATCTACCCGTGATGGCGTCCATCAAAGTGGATTTACCCGCGCCATTGGGACCAATCACACCGTGCAGCAAGCCCCTTTGAGACACCTCAAGGCCAACGCCTTCCAAAGCTTTGACGCTGCCATAGGACACGCTTAAATCTTCAATTCGAAGCATGCTTTCGTCCTGTGAAGCGATCAATACCGCTTTGTAAAAAGCCAATGGCCCCTTTGGGAAAAGCCAAAACGACCACCACAACACCCAGACCTGTTAACAACTCTAGGTGCCCACTTGCACCAAACTGATCTTGGCCCACTGTATAAAGGAGCGCACCCAAAATCGGTCCGGTCACCACACTGGCACCACCAATCAACATGGACACCAATGAATTGGCGCCTGTTGTAAAGTCAAGTAACTCGGGTGATGCAAAAGCGGTGTGCAAACCAAGCAGCAAACCAGAAACCGCGGCAATGAAACCTGCCAAACCAAATGCTAGCACCCTGGGCACATAGGTATTGAAACCCGAAAAGCGCATGCGTTCTTCGTTGGCTTTGGTGGCACGTAAAATTTCGCCCGTTCTGGAGTGCCCCACCCACCAAGCCAACAGCATCACACCGCAAAGCGCCAACCATGCCACCGTCCAAAAGTTGGCTGGACGCGCAAGCTCGGCTTGCGTCAAGCCAAAGAAGTTGCCAGTCCAGTTCATGGTAAGGCCATCGTCGCCCCCCGTCACCTCGCGATAGGCCGTGATTTTGACCACAGATCTGAGCATTTGCGCCAGGGCCAAAGTCATCATTGCAAAAGGCAAAGGCCTAGCGCGCACCACCACCATGCCAATGAGCAAACTGATGAACGTTGAGGCAACAAGACAAAATATGGCCGCGGTGGTGACACTCCAATTGAAATGCATCACCGCAATGCCAAACAAATAAGTGGCGCCGCCAGTGAAGCCTGCCGCTCCAAACATGATCAGCCCACACTGGTGCGCCAAAAATCCAATGGAGAGCGCTGCAATGCCCAACACGATGGCATTGATGAAAAGCCCCAGATAGAAAGTACTTTTGACCACGTTTGGAATGGCCAAGCCACACAACGCAAGAATTAGAACAAGCCCATAGCCCAGGAACTTGTTAGACCCCGTGTTTGAATTCAAAGGCGAACGCGTCATGCAACCCGCCCTCTTCCAAAGCCTTGAGGGCGCCACAGCAAAACAAAGAACAGCAACAAGTAAGGTGTCATGACAGCCATCAGAGGCGACACAATGCTGCCAATCACTTGAATGAAGCCATACACCACCGACGCCACAATAGCGCCGCCAATGCTTCCCAATCCACCCACCACCACCACAATGAGGCAGCTGATCAGAATGTTGGCGCCCATACTGGGATCGACAGACAAATAGGGGCCCGCCAGAACGCCCGCCAAGCCTGAAAAACCCGTTCCCAAACAAACCACAAACAAACTCAATCGGTCTGTGTTGACACCCATCATGCGGGCCACCATGGGCAATTGACTAACAGCCCGCACATGCATGCCTGACTTTGTCCACTTCAACCAGGCGGCTAACAACACACATGTGCCAAAACCCACCAAGATCAAAAAGAGGCGGTATGCAGGATAGGGTTGCCCAAACAAATCGACCGCGCCAGCCAATGCGGGCGGCATGGCCACAGAAAGGGGTGAGGTTCCCCATGTGGTGTTAACCACATGGCCCAAAATGAGCGCAATGCCAAAGGTGATCAAGGCCACATCCATGTGCGCTCTTTTTTGCAAAGGCCTTAGCACCGCATATTCAAAAACCACGCCCAACCCGGCCAGAAGAAAAGGCACAACCGCCAAGGCCACCCAAAAATTAAACTTGGCAGCGACAGCAAATCCAAGATATGCGCCGAGCATGTACAAGGCGCCATGCGCAAAATTCATGACATCCCGCAAACCAAAAATGAGTGCCAAGCCACTGGCCAAAATGGTGAGCAGCGATGACAAAGCCAATGCATTGGCAAGTTGGATGACAGAAAAGCTTTGTAATAAATCCATATTTTTGTTGCGCAAGATTCATGGGGTTACTACCTACCCCCTTCGCCTTGATGTCTGGCTTTGATGCTAGGTTCGATCAAGCTCAAAATCAAATCAAATAATCTGAAGTATTGTTCAACGAATGCATCTCCTACAAGCCGTTGTTTGCTTGAAATTCAAATACCGCGCTTGAATCAAATGGCCCTCATTTCTTTGTGAAGAGTCGTTCAGATAATTTAATTTGTTTCTCTTTGAGCCTTGCAGTACGCTCAAGCTCAATCCGAATTCAGAACAGCTCATCAACAAACATTGCCATGCTCAAACACTTTTTTTATAGTCTTGCTTGCACAGCGTGTGCACTGTTGTCCATACCAACACACGCCCAAAACTTCCCAGCAAAACCCATTACCTTGGTGGCCCCTTTTCCTGCTGGGTCTGTCACAGACAGCGTGACGCGCATTGTGGCAAAAGCATTGTCTGAATCGACTGGTCAAGCGGTCATTGTGGACAACAAGGCCGGCGCCCAAGGCACCATCGGTGCGGCCTATGTGGCCAATGCCAAGCCTGATGGCTACACCCTGCTCATGGGATCTTCCGTCATGTTTGTGGCCAAAGGCATGTTCAAGACACTCTCATACGACCCGATGGAAAGTTTTGTACCGGTGGCAGGCCTGGGATCAACGGCCATGATGTTTTTGGTCGCCCAAACGTCACCCCTCAAAACCATGGCCGACTTGGCCAAGGAAGCCAAGACATCGAAGCAAGCGGTGAGCATGGCCTATGGCTCTCCAAGTGGGCAAGTGGCCGTGGCCCTGTTCTCTTCGGTCACACAGTCCGAGCCCATCGCCGTCAGCTATCGGGGCATTCCTCAGGCCATCACCGACATGATGGGAGGCCAAGTGCAAGTGGCCGTGGTGGACATCGGCAGTGGCATGGCCCAGGTCAATGGTCAGAAAGCGCGTGCCTTGGCCATCTCTGCGGCAAACAGATCTGCCAGTGCCCCCCAAGTGCCAACACTTCAAGAAATTTTTCCCAGTGCCACAGGCTCGCTTGAAACCATCATTGCGGTTCAGGCACCCGCAGGAACGCCGGCCAGTGTGGTTGAAAAGTTAGACGCGGCCTTTCAAAAAGCCATGAGCACGCCGGAAGTGAAGTCCCAATTTCAGGTTCTCAATACCAGTGTGCTGTCTCTTTCTAGCAAACAACTGCAAGACAGACTGCGCACCGACAACCCCCGCTGGACACAGCTGATGGTGCAAGCAGGCATTGAGCCTCAATGAATCAAACCATCTTCAGAATTTATTTATCCATCTTCAAATGCTGACTTACAAGACCCACCAAGGCGTTGCCGAAATTTTGCTGAACAACCCGCCGGTGAATGGCATCACTTCAGCCTTGTTAGACCAGTTGATGGACCTGCTTTGCCAAGCAGGTGCAGACCCAGAGGTACGGGCCATCGTCATTGGCAGTGCTATTCCAGGTCGGTTTTGCGGTGGGCTTGACCTTCACAAATTCAGAGAAAGTTCGCCCAGTCAAGCACATGAGGTGGTCAATAAACTCTACTACCAGTTGTATGAAGTCAACTCCAATTTGCCGAAGCCTGTGATTGGCGCCATCACGGGTGCCGTTCGGGGGGGCGGCATGTCGATTGCTATCACCTGCGACATGCTGGTGGCGGCCGACAATGCCACGTTTGGTTACCCCGAATTAGAAATTGGACTTTTGCCCTCCATCCACTTTCATCACTTACCCCGTCTGGTTGGCAAGCAAAGGGCCTTTGACCTTTTGATGTCAGGCCGGGCATTCGAAGCACAAGAAGCACTGTCCTTAGGGTTGGTCAGCAGTTTGGCACCAGAAGACGAAGTACACAACAAAGCCATGGCATTGGCCCACATGTTTGCCAAAAAATCGCCAGAGTTGATGCGCTTAGGCAAAGCAGGTTTCATTCGTGCCACTGACAATGGTTACCGACAAGGCGCAGCCAATGCGGTTGATTTGGTGTCCACTGTGTTTGGCACGGCCGATTGTGCTGAAGGCTTGTTGGCATTTGTAGAAAAACGCAAACCTGTTTGGGGTAAATCCAGCTAATTTACCCACCTCATCTGTCCATTGAATTCACGACTGAGGCCAACCATTGGCCGCCAAATCGGTGTGCTGACCCAACTTAGGCGCACCCCTGTTGTCCATCACCTGAGAGCGTGACATGCGAATGGGGTTGGCAAGAGATCGAACCTCCGAGCCATCCTCTCGCTTTGTGGTGCGAACCATGTCCCTGGCAATCACCTGAGGGTCTTTGAACACGGCTTCCAAATTGTTGATGGGTGCAGCAGGCACCCCTACCGCGTCCAATGCGTTTTGACAATCATGAACCGTCATTTTTGCAAAGGCTTGCCTGAGCAATGGGTCTAACTCAGTCACATGCTGTAACCTGGAAGCGTTGCTTGCAAAACGCGCATCGGCTGCCAACTCGGAAACGCCCATGGCTTGACAGAATCGCCTGTATTGTTCGTCGTTGCCGACGATGAGCATGATGTCACCATCTTGGCATCGAAAGGTGTCACTGGGATAAACAGTCGACAAACGGTTGCCCTGCCTTACGGGCACTTTGCCAGTGGCCAAGAAGTTCAAGCCAATGTTGGTCAGACTGGCCACCTGCACATCCAAAAGCGACATGTCTATGGCCTGTCCCAATCCAGAAGATTGTCTTTCTTGAAGCGCAGCCAGTATGGCCACCGAAGAATAAAGCGCCGTCATTTGATCGGCCACGGCCACCCCAGACTTGGTGGGACCTGCGCCCTCGGCCATGTTTTCTGCAGCGCCTGTAATGCTCATCAAGCCGCCCATTGCTTGCACAATGGTGTCGTAACCTGGTTTTTTTCGATACGGCCCAGTTTGACCAAAGCCCGTGATAGAACAATAAATGAGTCGTGGGTTGTCCTTGGCCAAGGTCTCGTAATCGAGGCCATACCGGGCCAAAGTACCCACCTTGTAGTTCTCAATCAAGACATCGGCATCCAATGCCAGCCTGCGAACCAACTCTCGACCGACATCCACGCCAATGTCTGCTGTTAAAGATTTTTTTCCTCTGTTACAAGCCCAGAAATAGGCTGAATTTTCTAGTGGCTCTTTTGCATTGGGTGATAAAAATGGTGGTGCCCATTCTCGGGTGTCATCACCCTTTCCAGGTCTTTCAATCTTGAGCACATCGGCTCCCAAATCTGCCAAGATTTGCGCCGCCAAAGGGCCGGCCAACACGCGCGACAAGTCTATGACTTTGAGTCCATGGAGTGCAGGTAAATGAGTCATGCCGTCAGTTCATTCATGTTCAAGGGCCAAAATTGAGGGACACCATGGCTGTGCCATTTGAAAAAACAACAGACTGGCGTTCAGGCACAGAGCAGCGGATCTTCAAGGCTTGTCGCCCCGTATGCGGGTGTGGGTTCTGACTGTCTTTCCAGATTTCAATGCGCAAGTTGTCGCCGGGTACCACGGGCGCTGTGAACTTACCGGCCAAAGAATGCATGCGCGACGCATCACCCCAAAGGCAAGCTTGCATCACTGCGCGGCAGACCACGCCGTAAGTGCACAGACCGTGAAGAATGGGCCGGTCAAAGCCAGCTTTTTGAGCCACAGCAGGGTCGATGTGCAAGGGATTGAGGTCGGCAAACAATCGGTACAGCAAAGCCGCTTGCGGCAAGGTTGTCAAGGTCACCACCCAGTCTGCAGGCGCCTCGTCGGCCAACTGAGCTTTGACTGACGCTGCGCGTGGCGCTGGCTCAATGCCTGAGAAACCACCGTCACCGCGGCACAGTGTGTGTTGAACAATTCGCGCCAGCAATTCGTTGCTGGCATCGTCTTTGATCAGTCGCTCCGAAACAATCATGGCACCTTTGCCAGCGCCCCGATCGATCACTTCAACCACCGATGTTTCGCCGCGCAACTGACCCGCAGGGGCCAGCGGTCGGACGAATTCAATGGCGTGCTCTGCATGCACAATCATGGCGGTATTGGCACCCAAGCTTGGATCGGCCAACCAAAAACCAGGCGCACACAAAACCGCCACAAAGGATGGCACCACCTGCAGGTTTTTTTCATACACATACTGAATTTGCGCTGGGTCAACGGGGTCTGAGCCATAGCCCAAAGACAGCGCATACAGGATGGCGTCCTTCTCGGTGTAGGCCTGCTTCAACACTGGAAACGGCCTGGTCAACAATGCTTGAGCGTTGATCATGCAAAGAAATATTGAAAGCCTTAAACAGGGTCCCAGTCGAAGACATCCTGCGAGCGGTCCAACTTGTAGAAAGAAGGTTTGAATGCAGGCATGGCCCTGTCGGCAATAGACTCGGGTGTCCACCCTTGATCGGTGTGCATGGCCCGAATGGGGCGGCTTTGGCTCATCAAAAATATTTCATTGGCCCGGACCGCAAACACCTGACCGCTGACCCCAGCCCCTTGGTCGCTGGCCAAATAAACGGCCAGAGGCGCAATTTTGGAGGACTCCATTTTTTGCAACCGCTCGACCCGCGCTTGTTGTTCTGGCGTTTCGGTTGGAATAGAGCTGATCATGCGACTCCATGCAAATGGAGAAATGCAGTTTGAACGCACATTGAACTTGGCCATGTCCATGGCAATCGATTTGGACAAGGCGGCGATGCCCAACTTGGCAGCCGAATAATTGGCCTGTGCCAAATTGCCAATGAGACCCGACGTTGAAACGATGTGCACATAGGCGCCGGATTGCTGCGCTTTGAAATGCGTGGCGGCAGCGCGCGACACATAAAACGTGCCGTGCAAATGCACATCAATCACTTGATGCCAATCTTCTTTGCTCATGTTAAAGAAAAAGCGGTCGCGCAAAATACCTGCATTGTTGATGACGCAATCAATTCGGCCATATGTGTCCACCGCCAGTTGCACCATGCGCGCAGCAGCGTCCCAATCGGCCACGCTTTCGCCGTTGGCAATGGCTTCACCACCAGCCGCTTTGATTTCCTCGACCACGCGCTGTGCGCGCTCGCTGTCTCGGCCTACACCGTCCAAGGAGGCACCTAAATCGTTGACAACCACCTTGGCGCCTTCGCGTCCTAGGGCCAACGCAAACTCTCGGCCAATGCCGCCGCCCGCCCCTGTGACGAGCACCACTTTATCTTTGACAAATCCTGGTTTCATTTTTCTTCGTCCTGTTTGGGGCGCATGTGTTCTGTGGCCACTTCTTCAATGCGGTGCCAGACCTCTTGGGCCATGGGGTTGCGCGATTCCTCCAAGATGTGTCCAACCAATCCAACCGCGCGGGCCATCACACCCAAACCACGGCAAATCTTCCAATCGAATCCCATCTCGCAACACAGCGCCCCAATGGCCCCCGTGGCATTCATGGGCATGGGCTTGCCTGAAACCAAACTGGCTTGGGTGGCCACGGCCTCCATCAGTTTGAGGTAAGGGCCGTCAAATCCGGTTTCGGCTGCTATTTGCTTCAAACGCGGTGTGCGCGGATCGATTGGCTTGTGAAAGGGATGACCAATGCCAGGCACAATGGCGCCCCTGCTTTTGAATGAATCAACCACGGTCACGGCCAGGGCTTGAGGGTCTGGCGGCGAATCTTTGGACGGCATGGCCTCGTACAAAAGCTTGGCGGCACCTTCAATGCTGCCAACAAACACTGTGCCCAAACCGTTCAAGCCGGCCGCCACAGCCCCTTGAAGGGACTCTGGCGCACCCAAATAGGTCATGCGGGCCACCAAAGCGCTGGGGGTAATGCCATGCTCCACCAAGGTCACCACCATGGAATTGAACATGCGCGACTCATTCGGATTGGGAAAACGACCCGTCAGCTCTAGAAATCCCATGTCGCCCAGGTTCAGGTGACCTAAAATTTCATTGGGAAAATCTTTGCCAAACAGCGTGATGCTAGAAGCATCGCTCCAACCAATGTCTGTTCGTATACTCTTCTGCTTGCGTGCCACTCTTGGCCTCCTGACTGATGTTGGGTTAATCGTATTCCGCTCAATGCCTGACAACAAGTCAAATAATCTGAGCAATTGTTAAAAGGAAATTCGAATGCGTGTGAATCTCAAGGTGTTATCGACCTTTCTGGCCGTGGCAGAAAACGAGAGCTTTCGCAAAGCCGCCGAACAAACCAATATCTCATTGCCAGCCGTTAGCATGCAAATCAAACAGCTGGAAGAACGCCTAGGTGTCGCTTTGCTTCAGCGCACGACGCGCAAAGTGGTGCTAACCCATGAAGGCCAAAAGCTCATGATCAGCACCCGTAAGGCCATGGCTGAAATTGATGCTGCCCTTTTGAGCATTGAACAAGCAGCCAATGCCCAACAAGGTAATTTGGTTTTTGCTTGTGTCCCCACAGTGGCCAGTACGCGCCTGCCCACGTTGGTCACAGAATTTGCAAGAACCTACCCTGGTATATCTGTTGGTATCAGAGAAACAACTCAGCCGGAATTATTGGAAGCCATCCGAAAACGCGAGGTTGACTTCGGCATCGCACCCATGCCAGAAAAAATTGGCGAGTTTCAATTTACACCACTGTTTGAAGATCCTTATGTTGCACTGCTTCCGCCAGACCACCCGCTGGCGGATAAAAAAGGCATCTCTTTAAGGGAACTGACCAAGATCTCTCCATCGATTTTGATGCTAGGGTCTTCTCAATTTCAACAGCAATTGGACGATGTTCTGAACAAGAACAAAATCAATACCGAACGCAACTACAACTTCACGCACGTCAGCACCATGGCGGCCATGGTAGAGGCCGGCCTCGGCGTTGGCATTTTGCCCAAAGTGGCTGTACCGCGACAAACCTCTTTAAAGGCGGTCAACATCGTTCGGCCCATCATGTCGCGAAAAATCGCTGTTATCACCATGCGGGGTCATTCATTGTCAACAGCGTCACAACGCTTTGTTGACATGTGTATTGAAGTTTTAACAGCCTGACTCACGCTCTTAAGAACCTTGGCAGCTCGTCCAAGATGAGCGTCTTGGTTTCTAGATAGGGCAAGATGCCCTCGACGCCACCTTCTCGGCCCAAACCCGATTGTTTGAAACCACCAAAGGCAATGCTGAAATCGCTTCTAAAAGCGTTTTGACCCACGGTACCCGTGCGAAGTTGACGGCCAATGGCATATGCCCGCTCTGCATCATGAGTGAACACAGATGCATTCAGGCCATAGATTGAATCGTTTGCCGTGGCCACTGCAGCTTGTTCGTTTGCCACAGGAATCACAGACAACACGGGGCCAAAAATCTCTTCCCTTGCAATCATTGAGTCATTGGATATATTGCCAAAGACAGTAGGTTCGACAAAATGACCTCGCGGGGTGTGCGGCGGACGTTTGCCACCCGTCACCAACGTGCCACCCCCATCGCATCCTTTTGCAATGAAGCCCTCTACCCGCTCACGGTGTTTGGCTGTGGCCAAGGGTCCCATGCCGGTTTGGACATCAAAGGGATCACCCACTTTGATTTGACCAAAGTGATGCGCCAAGGCTTCGAGCAACTGCGACTGCCGATGTTTGGAGACGATGATGCGGGTCAGGGAAGAACAAGCCTGCCCCGTCAGATAGGTTGCACTTTTGGAGAGCGACTGGGCCACTAAGTCGAGGTCGTAGTCATCCAGTACGATGCCTGCAGATTTTCCACCCAGCTCTAAAGTGACTCTTGCAATTCGTTCACCGCAGATTGAGGCAATTCGCTTGCCGGCCAACGTAGATCCTGTGAAAGAGACTTTATCAACGCCTGGATGGCGCACCAAGTGTTCAGAGACTTGCCGATCTGCCGTGAGTACATTGAATACACCGGCTGGCAGACCAGCAGCTTCGCAAATTTCAGCCATCAAATAAGGTGAACTGGGTGCTTCTGGTGAAGCTTTTAAAACGACGGCACAGCCCGCCATCAATGCAGGCGCTACTTTGAAGGTCATTAAGCGCAATGGGCCGTTCCAAGGAATGATGCAAGCGGCCACCCCCACTGGTTCGCGCACCAACAAGCCAAAATTACCGCCACCCTTGGGATGATGTTTTTCAATAAAAGGAAAAGTATCAGCCAGGCTTGCATAGTAGCGATAAGCCTCTCCCAGCGTCATGGCCGTGACGCGTGCAGCGCTGTGCACAACGCCCGATTCAGTGGTCCAAACGCGTGCCAAATCGTCGCTACGGCGGTCCAATTCATTGGCAATGGCGCGCATGTAAACAGCCCGTTCGGCTGGCGTCATTCTGGGCCATGGACCTTCATCAAAAGCTTTCCTGGCAGCGGCTACAGCACTGTCAACATCGGCCTCCTCTGCTTCAGGCACACTTAAAAAAGGATCTTCGGTGGCTGAATCGATGACCTGAATTCTGCGCGACCCTGCAGGCGCAATCCATTGCCCACCAATGAAGAGCTTGTCTGGATGAGCAAGATGAAAAGGACTCAAGTCAGTGCGCATGTGTAATCGATCAATGAACAAATAATGCAAAACAGTTTAAAGCTTAAGGCCAAGTTGTTGGAATTCAGTTTTCCTGAAGAGTTGTTCAGCCGAAATATTTTTAACATCCTTGCCTTGATTCATCAGTCAATTGAAATCACTGAACAACGGTTAAGGAAATTCAACTTGTCCCCAGACGCATTGCTGGATAGCATTTGGTTTTTCTTTTTCAAAGAGACGCACATGAAGAGCTACCAAATCGTTGACTGGGGCAAACCCCTAGAAGCTCGGCAAGTAGAGAAGCCAGTGCCACAGGGTAATGAAGTGTTGGTCAAAGTGGGGGCTGCTGGTTTGTGCCATAGCGACATTCATCTGCGCGATGGTTACTTCGATTTGGGCGGTGGCAAAAGACTCACTGCCGCTCAGTATGGCGCCAAAATGCCCATGACTTTGGGCCATGAAATTGCAGGCACCGTTGTTCAGTTGGGCGAAAGCGTCAAGCAAGCATGGGCTGGCGCCAACGTGCTGGTCTACCCTTGGATTGGTTGCGGCAAATGTGATGCTTGCCATGATTTGCGCGATACCGATTGCGAAGCGCAACGAAGCCTAGGCGCTAAGGCTGATGGTGGTTTCAGTGAATATGTTTTGGTACCGGATGCCAGATACCTGATTGACATTGGCAAGCTCGACATGCATGCCTCAGCCACATTGGCATGCTCTGGACTGACGGCTTTTGGTGCCCTCAAAAAAATGCCCCCCATGAAACCGACCGATCGCATTTTGTTGATTGGTGCGGGTGGTTTGGGACTGTCTGCGTTGGCCGCTGCAAAGCTCATCACCAAGGCAGGCTTGGTGGTGGCCGACATAGACCCCGTCAAACTTGAAGCGGCCCAACAACAAGGTGCAGATGTTATTTTTGACAATCGCACGCCTGACACAGCGGCCGCTCTGAAGGCCGCGGCGGGCGGCCCCATTCGGGGTGTCATTGACTTTGTTGGAAGCGGCACGACAGCGTCTTTGGCCATGAGTGTGGCCGTGAAGGGCACTGTCATTGTGATTGTGGGTTTGATGGGCGGCAGTTTAGAAATTGCACTTCCGCTGCTCTCACCACGCAACCTCACCATCCGAGGCTCGCATGTGGGCACGTTGGATGAACTCAAAGAGCTGGTTGCGTATTCACAAAACGGTCAGCTGCCAGGTATTCCGCTCACAAGACGGCCTATGAGTGAAGTGAATGAGGCCTTAAGCGATTTGGAACAAGGCAAGTCAATTGGACGAATTGTGCTGACCCCATGAGAGACTTTTAAACCAAGCATCATCAAGTTCAAGAAACGGCAAATGGCGCCATTTGGCTCAAGATGAACAGAGCACATTTGCAGCCTCAGCTGATTGAGCAGACTCTCATACTGGTTGGTCGCCCTTCAGCGTAATACGGTGTAACACACGCCGATAACCGTGATAATCGTTCACAGGGTTGTGCTGGGTGCATCGGTTGTCCCAAAAAGCCAAGGCATCTGGCTCCCAAACTAACCTGCAAGTAAACTCGGGTTTTACTTGATGTTCAAACAAGAAGGACAACAAAGGTGCACTCTCAGCATCAGTCAAACCTTCGATACCGGCCGTATGCGCCACATTCACATACAAGGCTTTGCGCCCAGTCTCTGGATGAGTTCTGACAACAGGATGTGAATTTTTAAAGCTCTTTGGCGCGGACTCTTTGCCATCCGACTTCATTCGGTCTTCGCGCGTTTTAGAAATGTCGGCCTTGTCAGAAGTGCTGATTCCCTGCAAGCCCTCTAACAAGCGTTGCATGGTGTCCGACAATGATTCGTAAGCCGCGTATTGGCAAGCAAACAAAGTATCTCCGCCAAACGGAGGAATTTCTTTAGACAGCAACATCGTGCCCATTGGGGGCGTTGCCATGTAGGTGGTGTCAGAGTGCCAAACGCCACCAAAGTTAACTTTTTCGTGTTCTAGCTTTTTGACCTCAATGATTTGGGGGAAGTCTTCAAAACCCTTCACAAAAGGATACTCAACAGGCTCGCCCATAGCCTGAGCAAAATTCATGAACTGCTGAGATGTGAGGGGCTGGTTTCTCAAAAATATAACGCCATGCTGCAAGAACACGTTGCGAATTTCTTTGATCACATGAGGGTTTAAGGGTTGACATAAGTCGACGCCAGAAATCTCTGCACCCAAAGCACCTGCAATTTTTTTTATTTTCATCATTAAAAGCCTTGAACTCGAAGAGCCTGATGCGCAACCAAAAGTTTAGAACGTCAAACGGGGTCAGAACAGCCATGTAGCTTGAACTGTATTTAAAAACAGACGGGCACATTATGTCACTTTGTTGAAATGCACTTGCAGACAGGGTGAACTTTTGAATGGGATGACTCACATAAGTTCCATAGCGTGATGGCCAGCAAAATAACCCATGGCATATTTGCTCAAATTTAACTCGCGCCCCGAATGTCACAAAGGATTCACGCGCACCCCTCATTGTTGGTTTGCGGCAAGTCGCCGTGATTCAACATAGGATGAGAACTTCATGATCGAAAATACGTCCCCCGTTATGGATGAAGAGTTTGAGGAAGATTCCGAGAGCATCGGTGACTATCACCGCATGGCTGCGCATCACTTTACAGCCGCGGCCAAGCACCACCTGGCTGCTGCAGAAGCCGACGACGAAGGCCACGACGAAGCCGCCGCACGCCATGCCCACATGGCATATCGCCACCAGTTGAACGCCATTCAGTACGCCGAAATTGCAGCCATGGAGAGCGACAATTTGGAAGACGAGTTTGATGTGCCTACCGAGTTTGTGGACGCATAATTAGACAAACCAAGGGTCAACATGCCCTCGGGCATGTTGACTCACATCGATTGGCTTTCAAGCAATAGCACCGCCATCAACTGGGAGTGCGACACCCGTGATGAATTCTGCTTCATCCGATATTAAAAAAAGCGCAGCATTTGCAACGCCATCCGGTTGAACTATTCGCCCCATGGCATTGTTGCCATTGCTTGACCTGATAATTTGCTCAGGGTCTGCACCTTGCGTAGATTTTTGATCGGGTCGCGCTACAAAGACTCGAAGCATCGGCGTGTCTGTCATGCCTGGACAAAGAACGTTGAAACGAATTTGTTCTTTGCCATATCGCTTGGCCAGTGACCGAGCCAAACCGACCAAGGCAAATTTGGCAGCAGAATACGTGGGACTAAAGGGAGAGCCGGTTAGCCCTGATGTAGACGCTGTAAAAAGGACACTGCCTCGGCCTCTTTCCCTCATGTAAGGAATAGCCGCACTGGTGCTGGCCATGGCGGTTCGCAAATTGATGTTGATCGCTTGATCAAACTGAGTGAGATCAAGCTCTTCAAACTCTGCGGGGGATGGGTGGCCCACGTTGTTCCATAAAAAATCCAGACCACCAAAGTGTTTGTGCGTATCGTGAACCACACTTCTGGCAAAGTCTTCGTTGCTTAAGTCGCCACACAAACCAAGCGCTTGTCCGCCTGCCATTTGAATCGCATTGACCGTCTGCTGGACCTGAATTTCATTGCGCGCCACCACCGCCACTGCGGCCCCTTCTTTGGCAAATCGCAAAGCGCCAGCTGCACCAATGCCCAGTGTGCCGCCTGTAATGATGCCGATTTTGTGGGCCAAGCGCATTGGTTTTCCTTTTAGGATTTGTTATGTTGATTAAACATTGGCGTATCGCTTTCTTTCCTCTGCATAGACAGCTTTAAAAAGTTCGTTAGCATATTTTTGAAATTCGAGCTCTTCATTTCCAAAGTCAATTTTAGGACGTGGTTCGTCAATGAAGTGTCCCCAAGAATCTGAACCGCGCACTAAAGCGGCACTCGGACTTATGCCTACACGAACTCGCACGTGAGCAGGAACATAAGTCAAGGTCACACCAACTCGCCTATAGCTTGATGTGTTTGGACCAGATCTGTGTATGGTGTGTGTGTGATGCAATGACATCTGCCCTGCATTGACTGGTGTGAATTCAGTTTTCTCTTTGCTGAACTCTGAATTGACTGTTTGCCCCAAAGACAGCATGTGTTTTTCCGAGGCAACTTCTGCGTGGCTGAGTTGGCCCAATTTATGAGACCCAATGGCCATCTCCATACATCCAGCTTCAATGGGAGCATCGCTCAATCCCACCCATGCCGCGACTTGCTGATTGTCTGGGTCGAGCGCAAAGTAAGTACCATCTTGATGCCAGTCAACGAAAGTGCCATCTCCTGGCATTTTGGGAAAAACTGTTGAAGAAAGAATTCGGATGTTGGGTCCAATCAGATCTTCAACTGCATCCAAAATTTTGGGGTGGTATGCAAGCTCATCAGCCCATTTAAAAATTAAATGCGGCTTAAAGTTTGATCCCTTAACCAGTCGCTTACCCTGTAACGCCTCTGACGCCTCCAAAAGATTTAAGTATCTATTTGCCTCATCTCGACTCAAAACATCAACGGGGTATACAAAGCCATCATCGTTGTACTTTTGAATTTGAGATTGAGTCAGTAATTTAGACATCCATATACCCTCTTGCTAAAGCTGCCAATTCATTTTGAAAAAACTCAATTGCGAGACAAATTCTTCAAAGTGACTCCAGGCAGAACTGCCTTCTTTGGATAAACAGTGACCATTTTTCCTGATTGCCATTGCGCTGTGTTTGGAGAGGCTCTTAAGTTCTGAAAATTTTTGTCAAATTTAACGCCGAATCCTGTGGCATAACTGCCTTCGGGTAAGTCCATTTTGGCGGCAGCTGCACGCACTTTTTCCACTTCAACGCTACCGGCAGCCTTGATGGCATCAAACAAGATTTGCATCCCTACATAAGCTGCCATGCTTTGTGGGGCAATGGGATCGGATTTGTACTTGGCACGATACGCATTGAGAAAAGCATTGGCACCTGGGCCAAAATTTTCATTGACATCCATTCTGGGCCAGCCCACCACAAGAACACCCTCAAGTGTTTCTGCCCCAACAGATTCCAATGTTTCTGGCGTGTCGCCTGTTCCAACCCAAAGCATCGCAGCAGGCTTGAATCCCTGTTCACGGGCCGTGCGGTGCAGCAAATTACCATCAGGAACATAACCTGTTTGAATCAAAACGTCGGGGTTGGCGCGCTTTGCTCGCAAAACGGTGTCATTCATATCGATCGTTTTATAGGAATGAGAACCCACACCCACAACCTTTGCACCCAGTGCTTCCAACATGCGTTTTTGCTCTTCTGCAATTGAAGTACCGTATATGGAATCTTCATGCTCAAGCCAGATTTTTAGATCTTTGATATCTTTTTTTAGCGCTGGTGCAATGAGATCCTTGACAGTGTCAACAGATCTGGAAGCAAAGCCAACTGCATAAGTGCCAGATCTCACAAAATTAGGCAAGCCACGTTCAGTTAAGTCGCGCGCTACACCTCCAGTTTCCCAATAAATTTTGTCATACCTTGACGCTGCATCACTTGCAGCGTTGGCAACAGCACTGATGTAGGTGCCTGTAAAGATATCTACTTTATTCCGATTGACCAATTGCTCAACAGCGGCGATACCTTGCTGAGGATTGGATGCATCACCCCGAATGATTTCAACTTTGCGGCCAATCAGCCCTCCTGATGCATTCACTTGATCGGCGGCCAACTCAAAGCCGCGTGTCATTTCTCCGCCATACAAAGCCAAGGGACCACTGAACGGATTGATCACACCAATTTTGATGGTTTGTTGGGCAGATGCAATTTGCACTGCGGTCGCGGCAAAAGTTATCAAGATACTTTTTGCAAACAATTTCATCAACTTCATTTTTGTCTCCAGTTATTTCCCAACGAGGGGATTTTTTTGATTGATCACTAAACACTTATCCCAATTGACTGAAAAATCTAATCGTTATTCGACCACTCTTTTCAGCACATAACCAATGCGCGGGAAATGGACGTGGACTGTTTTAGCCCTTGCATCCGTGCGCCGCAAACTGAAATGATCAGCCGTCGCGGCTACAAGCTCACCTGCAGTAGGTTCTTTGCCAAAGCTCTCGGCGGAAATACTGACTTTCGTTCCCAAAGCAATGCCATGCTCGTTCAAAAACTCATTGTTGGCAAGTGGTCCTGCGCCTAAAGGCAAAGGCTCGCAACTTGCCGCCACATCGATGGCTTGATCTGACGACATCTCTTTCCAATTGGAATGGCCAATGCCCTTCATGCGGTCAGTCCATGCTTTTAAATCTGGGTAGTGTTGAAGCAAATTTGCGCTGTCTTTGCCGCGGATGTGAACCATCCAAATGGGGTGATATGCACAGAAATCGGCAATACAAGGCTGCGCTCCAAATAAATAGGACTGCCCATGCAACATGCTTGTGAGTCGATCTAAATAGTTGACATAAGCTGGGGTGGCATCGCCGGGCTCAAACCAAGTGATGTCAAAACCCATGGCTTTGCGATCGGCAAATACAGCGGCCATTGGATCGGTCAGCGCTGCTGCAAACTGACTGCCCGCCCCCTTTGGACCACGGTTGTGCGAAACGGCGGCCCAAAACAAAGTGCTGTCAGCCCACTGCGCAAAGATGCTGCTCAATGCGCTATTGACACTTGGGTACAAAGTGGGCGTGGGATGCAGTTTTTCGAGTACTTTACAAATTAAAGCTGTGTCGCAATAGACATCGGAGCCCATTTGTAAAAATGGCGTACGCCGGTAACCTCCCGTGAGCGCCACCACATCGGGCTTAGGCATGATGGCCGGTACCTTGACCGACTGGTAGGCCAAGCCCTTGAACCCCAATACCAAGCGCAGCTTTTCTGAAAATGGCGAAGCTGCGAATTGGTGAAGAATGATTTCAGACATGGGTTCAATCTATTCCTGAACCTGACTTGGATCAATGTTGCTGTGACGCGTTGGGGACACATCATTACTTCAATACTCACATGCAAATATTAAATTTCACTCTTTTCAAAGACAATAAAAATGATTATCCTGAAAAAAACATAATGTTTTGCATCTTTAATGTATTTGACAGTGAATTGCAAAATTGAATATATCGAACTTATTCAAACCAAAAAAGGGACACGCTATGCGAATTATCAAAACTCCGATACTAGCAGTGATTTTGATCTTTACTACTTTTTCAGCAATAGCTCAAAATAATTTTCCGAGTCAGAACATCACAATCGTCCTTCCGTTCGGCCCAGGCAGTGGTACAGATATTGTTACTCGAATGGTTGCACAAAAACTCAGTGAAAGTTTAGGTAAACCGGTCGTAGTAGAAAACAAGCCAGGTGCCAACGGCTCTATCGCTGCTGAGTACGTTGCACGAGCCAAACCTGATGGTCATACCTTGATCATTGGAACAAATTCAACGCATGGCGCCAACCCTGCACTGATTAAAGAAATGCGCTATGACCCTATAAAAAGTTTTGAGCATATAAACCGAATCGCTGTATTTACCAGTATCTTGGTTGTCAATCCAAAGCTACCTGTTAAAAATATGGCAGAGCTTTTAGCTTACGGCAAAAACAATGAATTAACCTTGGCCACAGGAAACGCCAGTGGCATTGTTCAAAGCGAAACTCTGGCAAGGCAAGTGGGTTGGAAGAAGCTATTGCGTGTTCCGTTCAAAAGTAACCCACAAGCAATGACAGAGGTCATTGCAGGTCGTGTCGATTTCATGTTTACAGACATCGCAGCGGCACAAGCGCAAGTTAAGGCGGGCAATTTGCGCGCACTTGCTGTCACTTCCAAAAACCGAAGTGCCATCATGCCCGAATTGCCTACCATCATTGAAACTGGCGTAGCTGATTACGATCTATCAGGTTGGAATGGACTTTTTGCACCTGCTGGAACACCTCCAGAAATTGTTAACAAAATCAATTCTGAAATTACCAAAATTGTGCAGATGCCGGATGTTCGCGCTCGCATTCTAGACATTGGTGCTGAACCGGGGCCCATGAAACCGGCTGAGTATGCTGCATGGGTTCAAAGCGAAGTGACCAAATGGACAAAGCTAGTAAAAGAAGCTGGCATTCAGCCTGAGTAAGCAAATAAATCAAGGAAATGAATTATGGATTTTCGTTTTACTGAAGAACAACGTATGTGGCGTGACACTGTCAACTCATTTATGGAAAATGAGGTGGGTAGAGAGTACACACGGGAACATGATGCAAACAGGCAGTTTCCATGGGAAATTTATAAAAAGATGGGACAACTAGGCTGGTTGGGACTGTTACTTAAAGAAGAAGACGGCGGTGCCAATGCCGATCCTGTTATGTTTGCAATTTTTTGTGAGGCCATAGCTAAATACAGCTTAGACACTGCTGCATGCATGATGACTTCCATGTTTACTGCTACTAACTTTGCACAACATGGCACCAGTGCACAAAAAGAAAAATACCTTCCACCATTTCTGCGCGGCGAAAAAACTTTTTCGATTGGAATGACTGAGCCACAATCTGGATCTGACGCAGCTGGCGTTCTAACACGAGCTGTATTAGATGGTGAAGAATGGGTTATCAATGGAAGTAAGTGTTTTACTTCTGGAGCACATTTACCTGGCGCCACCATTGTTTTACTAGCACGAACAGGAGAAGAACGTTACAAGGGTCTTAGTTTGTTTGTTGTGCCAAACGATGTGAAGGGTCTCACAATTACCAAACTGAACACCATCGTTCGGCGCAGTCTAGGTACAACTCAACTTTATTTGGACAATGTTCGATTGCCAAAAGATGCAATTTTGGGCGAAGTCGGTATGGGATGGACCTATATCGGAGAGCATCTTGAGCACGAAAGATTGAGCCTTGCAGCTTCCTACGTAGGTAATGCACAAACTGCGTTAGACGATACTATTGCCTATACAAAGCAAAGAAAAGCATTTGGTAAAAACTTGTCTGATTTTCAAGTGTTGAAACACCGAATGGCAGAGGATGCAATCAACATAGAAGCAGCCCGTTTATTGACCTATTCAGCAGCTGCCAAGATGACCAGAGGCGAGAGAGCCATTAAAGAAGTTTCTATGGCCAAAGTATTTGCTGTTGACTCTTTATTTAAAGCAGCCTTCAACGGTATGCAAGCACTAGGTGGCTACGGCCAGCTTCCAGAGCAGGACATGGAGCGGTACATGCGTGAAGCAAAACACGGTATGGTAGGAGGTGGTGCTAACGAAATTCAAAAAAGCATCATTGCAAAAGAGATGGGCATCTAAAGTCACACAATCGAATCAACATGCCATGAACCAATTTGTCCACGTAAGACTCAGCGAAGTCAATCCCGCCATTGCCATCATCACGATTGATCGAGCTCCACGCAATGCCATGACCGTTGAATGCTATGAGGAGCTATTAGGGGCACTTCAAGAAACAAGTCAAAATGACAAAATACTTTGCGTCATTCTGACTGGCGCAGGGGATCAATCATTTGTATCGGGCGGAGACTTGTCAGAACACGCTCAATTAGATGCTTTAAGTGCACAAGCAAGAACAAGTCTCATCCGAAAGGTATTTGAAACAACCAGAAAACATCGCGCACCAGTCATTGCTGCTGTGAATGGCTATGCTTTGGGCGGCGGGCTTGCTTTGATGGCCTCATGCGATATTGTTGTTGCAGCTGATACGGCCATGTTTTCCTTACCTGAAGTGCACGTAGGTATCATGGGCGGCACAAAACATCTTGGAAGACTGGTGCCTGAAAAAATTGTGAGATGGATGGCATTAACAGGCAATAAAGTTTCAGCTGACTATTTTTTAAAACTAGGAGCTGTACAAGAGGTTGTTCCCCTCGTTGATCTCATTCCTACTGCTATAAAAATTGCGCAGGATATTTGTCGACACAGTCCTACAGCAATCCGACTCATGAAAGAGACTCTCAACTTAACAGAGCATATGCCTTTAGATGAGGGTTACCATGTTGAGTGTTTTGCGACATCTATTTTGAAATCGACTCCTGATGGCAAAGAAGCAGTCAATGCCATTTTAGAAAAGCGCAAACCAAATTTTAATCATCCCTAATTTGAACAGAAATTAATTCATGATCGTGCTGTATGAAGTCCAAAACAATGTGGCAAAAATCACTTTGAATCGGCCAGAATTATTGAATGCCTTGACTATAGAAATGCGCGAATTGCTTGGCACCTACTTTGAGCAAGCTGCAAGAGACCCAGCCGTTCGCTGCGTATTACTTCAAGCCAACGGACCTTCATTTTGCGCCAGTGGCGATGTCAACAATATGGGGGAATTCACGCCGGCCAGTAGCCAAGAACTTTTAAAACTTGCTCATCGCGTTATACGTAATCTGGCAAATATTGAAAAGCCAGTGATTGCATCTGTTAGAGGCGCAGTTGCCGGTATAGGTTGGAGCATGGTCATGGCATGCGACATGATCGTTGCGTCAGAAACCGCTTATTTTTCTCAAGTTTTTAAAAATATTGGTCTGGTTCCTGACGGTGGAGCCATTTACTTTTTAACGCAATACCTTGGAGTTCTAAAAGCTAAAGAACTTGTAATGTCAGGCAAACGTATCACATCGATGGAGGCTAAAGAACTGCAACTGGTTAACCAAGTTGTAAAAGATGATGAACTTGAAAGTATCTCTTTTGAAAAGGCCGTTGAATTGGCAGGAGGACCAACCTTTGCCTTTGGTGTTACAAAAAAGATGTTCAAATCATTGAACCAGCCTAGTCTGGAAAATTTCCTAGACAGCGAAGCTTGGTCACAAGGCCTAGCCTTGTTAACAGAAGATCACAAAGAAGGCTTCAAAGCTTTTTTGGAAAAAAGAAAGCCTGAATTCAAGGGCAAATAAATGGGGTCAGATGAACATTAATTTGGTCAATCAGCGTGGCTAAAGGCCAAGGGGGGCTGAACGATTTCTGGTACCCCAGTATGAGGAAGCCCCCTTTGCCTTTAGCCACTCTGATTGGAAATTAATGTTCATCTGACCCCATTTATTCTTTTGCGGCGAAAAAACCAGCGCAGCACCATTGAAATCATTAAAAAGAAGGCCATCACCAATCCAACGGTCATTGCACGAGATCCCTTGTTAAATAGTTTTTGTGAGCTTTCCTTAGGTGTAAAAACCAAACTTTGTTGCGCAAGCACACTGCCATCTGTGGCTTGTGATGTCACAGTCGCATTTAAATCATTGTTTTTAAATTGAGACGCCCACAATCCAATTGACCAATCTGTGGGCATCATGCCTTGACGCATAGAAAACTTAGCAAGCATGACGATGCATTCTTGCGCCAACTCTGGTGAGTGCGCTGGCTCAAAATTGACGAAGAGGCCTTCCAACGCAAGCGGGCCGTTTTCATCTTTCAACTGCACTTTTTGAACAAAGGCTTCTTGCACTTGCCATTGATGCGCCTGAAACTCGGCCAACGAAATGATACCGTCTTGGTTGTCATCAAACTTGATATTTGCAAAAGCGGAGGGGGCTATCGACAGCACCATGTAGGCGCCGCCATCTCGAAAGTTTAAAGTGGCGCGGTCTACCGACATGACGTGCGCGGTGGCCACCGTCGCCATCACCGTCATCATGGCAATCAACAGCCTGCTTAAAAAAGCTTTGAATGCGTCAGGCGCCCTTTGCATCAGCATCACAGGGATAGGGGGCAATTAATTAAGCTTGCCCTTGATGCAGCGTTGTAGATAGGGATAGCTTTCAGTCGCCACGTAATAGTATGTGCCTTTGGGAAATTCTGGCGTGACACCTGTACGGCCATTGCACTCGTCCAGATCACCGCCATTGGCGGCGCTGAAAGCCCAGTCTTGCCTGAACGTTCCCAGCGGGAAAATAGAGGCAGCAGGCCGAAGCGTGCTGTTGGTCGCCGCTGAGTTGGGCAGGTAATTGCTGACTAATTTTTTCAGGGGTGAAGTGGCATCGTTGGCCATGGCGTAGGCATATTTGTAATAGATGGGATAGCCATCTGAGGCCCAACCGACAATGAGCATTTTGTTGCCTATGAGGCTGTCTTCTTGACCGCCCAAACTTGTATAAACCCCCTTAGGGGCACCGTGGTAGTGGTACTCGCCAGTGGGTTGAACGTGGGCATTGTTGGTGTCTGCACCAAAATTAAACGGGCTGTTTGGCACGATGGCCTCCAAGCTCCAGTCGCCTCCGCCTAAATAAGTACAGGGTGTGCCAACAGAGGGGACGCCAGCGCCAATGGTTGCAGTGGAGGTTGCGTTATTGATGCAGCCGCCGCCCGTATTGGGATCAAATTTGACACCGTTTAAAGCATATCCCACGATGGGTACAGGCTTGACCACATCCAGCGTGGGCGAGAGGGTTGCAGAAAAACTGACGGTATAGGGGGCAATGGTGTTGGGATTGTTTGGGTTTGGAAAAGTGCCAACGGTGTGGTTCGGAATGCCGTTGGAAGCTAGGGATCTCAGGGTGCTGCTGCAAGTCCAAGTGAACTGATAAGCTTGGCTGGTGTTGTCTACCACTTTGGTGACCGTGGTGCCATTGCCTTTGTAATCGCAAAGAACGCCCGGCGTGGAGGTGCTGGCGGGGGTGGTACTGGTGTTGGCAGTACCACCGGTACTACCGCCACCGCAGGCTGATAAAAAAAGGAGAATCAAACTCAAAAACCAAAGAGGTTGAGGCAATTTTGGAAGAAGCAATTTTTTCTCCTAATGATCGTTTCAAGATCATAGAAGAAAAATGAGCCTTCAATTCTGGTCCTGCATGCAGGAACGATCAAGCCTCGGCAAACGGCACTCATAAATCAATACAATTTAACGAGCCTGAAAGAGACAGCAATGCGGCAAAGGCCGTTGGCAACTTAACAACAAATAGCAAGAAATTGATGAAGTAAGGAGATAAAAAATGAAATTCAGCAACCTATTGGCTTTCATCAGCATGTTGTGCAGCGCTTTAGTCCCTGTGCTTTCCAATGCTCAAGATTACCCCTCCCGCACCATCCAGTTCATCGTGCCCTCCTCAGCCGGCACTACGGGTGACCAGTTGGCACGGTTGCTAGGACCCAAACTATCCCAGCGCTGGAACGTGCCCGTCGTTGTCGAAAACAAGGTTGGGGCTGGCGGCATGATTGGCATCGAGGCCGGCGCTAAAGCAAATCCGGATGGCTATACCTTCCTGTTCTCTGCCACTGCCTTCAGCACCTTGCCCGCCTTGCGTCCCAAGCTTCCCTACGATCCCATCAAGAACTTTACGCCCGTGGTGTTGTTGGGCAGCAGCCCTCTGGTGCTGGTTGTCACCAACAGCGTACCCGCTAAAACAGTGCCTGAGTTTGTGGCCTATGCCAAGAAGCAACCCCCCGGGAAAATGAACTATGCGTCTCCGGGGCTGGGCAGCGTGCACCACTTGACCATGGAAATGTTCAAGCAACAAACCGGCCTCTTTTTAACGCACATTCCCTACAAGGGAACCAGTGGCGCCCTGAACGATGTGGCTGCAGGGCATGTGGAAGCCAGCGTGGTGGTGCTGCAAACAGCGCTGCCTCTGTTGCAGGGCGGAAAAATGCAGATGCTGGCGGTCATGGGGCCGCAGCGCGTGGCTCAGTTTCCGGACGTACCCACTCTGGCACAAGCAGGCGTTCCCAACGTGGTCAGTGAAGCTTGGTTTGGCGTTACAGCACCCGCGGGAACACCACCCGCCGTCATTAACAAAATGAATGCCGAACTCAACAGCATCTTGGCCCTTCCAGAAGTGAAGGAAGCGATGGCAAGGGCTGGCGTAGAGGTCATAGGTGGCAAGCCCGACAAACTTGATGCCATGGTTCGCAGCGAACTGGGCATGTGGGCACAGGTTGTCAAAAAAGGCAACATCACTGCCGACTAAGTGAAACCGAATTAATTGTTGGAGAAGTCAAAATGGCTACGATTGAGCAAAACAAACTGTTAACCCAAACTGGCAAAAATACGCCCATGGGCAATCTGTTTCGGCGCTACTGGATTCCGGCGCTCTTGTCAGAAGAAATTCCAAAGCCTGATTGCCCACCTGTCCGTGTAAAGTTGTTGTCTGAGCAGCTCATTGCGTTTAGAAATACCGATGGCCAAGTGGGCCTGATGGACGAGTTTTGTGCGCATCGGCGCGTGTCGCTATGGTTTGGCCGCAACGAAGAGAATGGCCTGCGCTGTCCATACCACGGTTGGAAATACGACTTGAACGGCCAATGTGTCGATATCCCTTCTGAGCCTCCCGAAAGTACTTTCTGCAACAAGGTCAAGCTCACGGCCTATCCTTGTGTTGAAAGGGGTGGCGTGGTCTGGGTTTACATGGGCCCGCCAGAACTTCAACCTCCACTGCCAGAGTTTGAGTGGGCTTTGGTCCCAGATTCGCATCGCTATGTCAGCAAGCGTCTTCAGGAAAACAACTATCTGCAGGCCATGGAGGGCGGCATCGACGGCAGCCATGTGTCTTCACTTCACAGTGGTGAGTTAAAAACCGATCCCTTGCACAAAGGCACCCAAGGCGCCAAGTACCAATCAGATTTGAGGCCTAAGTTTGAAGTTGCCAGCTCTGCTGGGGGCATGGTCATTGTGGCCAAACGTGCGGCCGAGCCAGGCCAAAGTTATTGGCGCGTCACCCAATGGATCATGCCTTGGTACACCATGATTCCGCCCTATGGCGACCACGGCGTTCATGGCCATGCTTGGGTTCCAATTGATGATGAGAACTGCTTTGCGTGGAGTTTCACTCATCACCCTACCCGGCCCCTGAATGAGACCGAACTTTATTCGATGCAGAACGGCCAGGGCATGTATGCCGAACTCATTCCAGGCACCTACAAAACCGTTGCCAACAAAAGCAACGATTACCTGATGGACCGCTCGGCTCAAAACAGTGGCCTTTATTACAGTGGCGTCAAGGGCATTGGCATGCAAGACGCGTCTGTGCAAGAAAGCATGGGGCCCATCGTCGATCGGTCGCTGGAGCGATTGGTCTCAACAGACATTGCCATTGTGCAAGCGCGCCGGCGATTGTTGGCGGCTGCAGAGGGGATGCCCAATGGTGCAGAACCGCCCGCGCTAGACCCTGCAACCCATCGTGTGCGGTCTGCCTCCTTTGTGGCAGCCTCCGACATTCCCTTGTCGCAGATTGAAGAAATTCTTGAGGCCAAGTCGGGCAAAGCCCACACGACCATTTAAGAGGCATTGGATGCACAGCAAAGTACAAGCTTCAGTGGCGCTTGAAAACAAACGAGTGGAAGTCAGGGAGTTTGACTTCCCCGCCATTCCAATCGACGGCGGACTACTGAAGGTTGAAAAGACAGGGGTCTGCGGCAGCGATTGGCCCTATTTTCTGAACTATCCCAAAAGCAAGGGGCCGCTCATTCTGGGTCACGAGACAGTGGGTTTTGTATCCGCCATCGGTGCCAATGCCGGTGCCCGATGGGGGGTGCAGGAGGGAGATCGGGTTACGTTGGAAGAGTATCTGCCTTGTGGGCATTGCACCTATTGCCGCTCCGGCAGGTTTCGCCTGTGCGATGCCACCGATACGCTCATTGGAAATGGCATTCGCTACGGCTCAACCTCGATCAGTGTGGCGCCTTCGCTTTGGGGCGGCTACAGCCATTACCAGTACCTCCACCCCAACGCTGTGTTTCACAAAGTGCCACCTCATGTGCCAGCCGCACTGGCCACGCTAGCCCTGCCCATGGGCAATGGCTTGGAGTGGGTTTGCTTTCAAGGCCGCGCAGAAATTGGGGAATCGGTGGTCATACAAGGGCCTGGGCAGCAAGGGCTTGCATGTGTGGTTGCTGCCAAAGAAGCCGGCGCCAGTTGCATCATGGTGACTGGGCTTACCGCTGATCACCATCGTCTTAGTTTGGCAAGAGAATTGGGCGCGCATCACACCATCGACATCGAGCAATTTGATTTGCTCGAGACCGTGGCCGAACTGACGGGCGGCCATATGGCAGACCTGGTAGTTGATTGTGCTTCGGGTGGACCCTCGACCATTGTTTCGGCCATTCAGCTGGCAAGAAAGGGCGGCCGAGTTTTGTTGTGCGGTAGAAAAGGACGGCCGGTTCCTGAATTTGACAGCGATCTTTTGTTTCGAAAGAACCTGACCCTCAAGGGCTTGCGCGGACACAGTTATGAGGCCGTCGAGATGGCCATGCAGATCATTGCCTCAGGCCGCTATCCCTTAGAGAAAATGTGCACGCATACCTTCGGACTGAACGAAGTCGAAAACGCCTTGCACACTGTGGGCGGCGAAGGTGAACGGAATGCGATTCATTGCTGCGTGGACCCATGGCTATGAACGACCAAAATTCATTTGAGGTGACATTGGCCCGCAGTGGCGGTACTTACGTGGTTCCTGAAAATCAAAGTATTATCGATGTATTGTCAAAGCATGGCATCCTTGTTGAAGTCTCTTGCGAACAAGGCGTGTGCGGAACTTGCATGACTGGCGTTGTGTCAGGCATTCCTGACCACAAAGATGTGTATCTGAGTGA
>Ga0209188_1000440_pt1 | contig 40198 bp, 36 predicted proteins | sample C_130625_EF_Meta_FD_187307 | JGI IMG/M metagenome (GOLD analysis project Ga0209188, IMG submission 187307) | Freshwater microbial communities from Lake Croche, Canada to study carbon cycling - C_130625_EF_MetaG (SPAdes) (version 2) | ecosystem: Environmental > Aquatic > Freshwater > Lake...
CATTAGGATTGATGAATTTAGTTTTCACTTTTGTAGGCCTTTGGTTGATAGATCGCATTGGACGTAAAACCCTTTTAATCATTGGGTCTTTTGGATACATCATTAGCCTGGTGATGGTGGCTTATGGATTTATTGCCCACAGTGCACCGGAATTTATGTTAAGCTTTTTATTATTATTTATTGCCTCGCACGCAATTGGTCAAGGAGCCGTTATCTGGGTGTTGATTTCTGAAATATTTCCAACACAGATCCGTGCAAAGGGTCAGGCCTTTGGTGCAAGTATTCATTGGATTTTTGCTGCATTGATTACTTTAATCACTCCCGTATTTTTAGACAGTCAGTATGGAATTTTCAAAGATAACCCTTGGCCTATTTTTGCATTCTTCGCAGTAATGATGTCCTTACAACTCGTATGGATTTTAGTAAAAGTGCCTGAAACAAAAGGCGTATCTTTGGAGGAATTACAAAAAAAATTAGTTCAATAATTTTACTATAATAAATTTATTTTATGCAGTTCCGCAATTTTAAAATGGTCGATTATGTGGTATATGGTCGTGGTGCGTTTAATCAATTAGATGAAATTTTAGCGCCACGTAGAAAAGATAATTTTCCAATGATTTTTTTCTTGGATCACTTTTTTATTGGCAAGCCATTGGCTTCACGTATTCCATTAAGAGGGAAAGATAAAATTGTATATGTAGATGTAACGCATGAACCCAAAACAACACAAGTGGATGCTTTGGCTGCTGCATTAAAAGAGGAGTTTGGTGAAGTGAGCGGTATCATTGGTATAGGAGGCGGTTCAACAATGGATTTAGCGAAAGCGGTTTCCTTAATGATGACCAATCCAGGTTCTTCGGCTGATTATCAAGGATGGGATTTAGTAAAACAAGCTGGAGTATATAAAGTAGGTATTCCAACCTTAAGTGGTACGGGTGCCGAAGTGAGTCGTACAACGGTATTAACGGGTCCTGTTCGTAAATTGGGGATGAACTCTGACTTTACTCCCTTTGATCAAATTGTATTAGACCCAGCATTAACACAAAACGCCCCTGCCAATCAACGTTTTTATACGGGCATGGATTGTTATATACATTGTATTGAAAGTTTAGAAGGTACTTTTTTAAATGAATTCAGTAAGAGCTATGGTGAAAAAGCGCTAGAGCTTTGTCGTAAAGTTTTTGTAGAAAAAGATAAATGGGACAATGAGTGTGATGATCAATTAATGATGGCTTCTTATGCAGGTGGCATGAGTATTGCTTATAGTCAAGTAGGTGTAGCACATGCAGTGAGTTATGGTTTGAGCTTTTTATTAGGTACTAAGCATGGAATAGGCAACTGTATTGTAATGAATCATTTGGAGGAATACTATCCAGCGGGCGTGAAAGAATTTAAATACATGGTGGAGAAAAATAATATTGAAATTCCAACAGGCATTTGTGCCAATTTAACCGAAGATCAGTTTGATGCCATGATTAATGTATCCTTGGGTATGAAACCACTTTGGGAAAATGCATTAGGTAAGGATTGGGAAAAAATAATGACGCGTGAAAAATTGAGGGTTTTGTATGGTAAATTATAAATGAAAGCCTTATATTTTCATCACTTCTTGATTACTAACAATTTGGTAATTTAAAATTGCATTATATTTGTTTTCAAATTTTTAAATTCATTCCTCAATATTTTCAATGAAACAATTTATTACGGTTGTTGTTGTATTTTTTTTGATACAATTTCAATTGGCAGCACAAAATAATACAGGCTACCCAAAAGTAGCTGCTTACTTTAGTATCAACCATCCTCTTGTTACATATTCTTCTAATTTACCCGTTTATAATTTTGATCATAGTTATACAGTAGGTTTTCCGATTGGTATTAATTTGATAAAGTCTGATCATTTAGCTTATAGTATTGAAATTGTACCTACCTTAAATTCAGCTAAAGGAGTTACTAAAACTACCAATATTTCAATCCAACCTGGACTTATCTTTCGTTATCCCAACGGTTTTAATTTTTTAACAAGATTAGCTTTTGAAACAGGAGGTCGTTATGGAACTAATTTTGTATTTAATAAAGTCATTTATAAAACAAAGGCTAATAGCTATTGGGTTTCTGTACCAATACCTGCAAGATTTGGAAACAATGTTCCCGCTTCTATTGGATTGGGTTTACAATTCGGTGTAACTTTTTAGAAAAAAAATAATGCATTCCGCTTCTTTTGTATATTTGAGCTGAATATGAAAAAGAATTTTTTTGGGTTATTTGTAATCACCATTTTCATTTTTCCCTTGTTCAGTAAAGCAATGGAATTTAATGTGCTATCCTTGCAAACCCATTGCATACAAAATACGCATTTTAATCAAACAGTTCCCCCCAAAAATAAACTTCCAGATTGTTTTTTAGTAGCTGATTGTGAGGATGAGGATGATATGAATGAATCAAAAACCAATCACACGACCCCCGATTTTTTATCTTTTGCGAATCTCCATATAATTTCTGTTACAAAGCAAATGCTTACGAATTGCCCAGCGAGTGATTTCACAATACATAAATTTAGCACTACACTACGCTTCAAACTGTGGAGTGCTTACCTACTTTAAATAAAGTTAAGCGAGGATTTCCCCCCCCCCTTTTTATATTGATTGCTACAATTGCACTTGGTAATCAAATGAATATTTTAAACTTTTTCTTTACATATCAAATTTTTTATGAATCAAACAAAATCATTACTTGTCATTTTGACGCTATTAAGTATAACTGCTTGTCAATCCAAAATGGAAACAAAAACTGAAGCGGGTAAGTATACGATTACCAACCCTTTGTTATTGGATACTTCCCTTACAAAAGAATATGTAGCTTCCATTCAATCACTACAAAATGTGGAAATCAGGGCAAAGGTGAAAGGCTTTATCGAAAAGATTTATGTAGACGAAGGCCAATCCGTAAAAGCGGGTCAATTGTTGTTTACGATTAGACCACGTGAATATGAAGCTGAATTATTGAAGGCAAAGGCAGAAGTTAGAAAAGCAGAAGTAGAACTACAAAATACAAAAGCATTGGCTGAAAAAAATATTGTATCTAAATCAGAACTAACATTAGCAACTGCAAAATTAGAAGGCGTAAAGGCTGATGAAGCATTGGCTGAATTGTATGTTAGTTATACTAAAATTACTGCTCCCTTTGATGGCACAATCGATAGATTAAAAATGAAAGCGGGTAGTTTAATTGATGAGGGTACTTTACTAACAACAATTTCTAATAATAAAGAAGTATACGCATATTTTAACGTTTCTGAATTAGAATACCTCAATTATAAAAATAATACAGCTAAAAATAGTAACAATGTTAAATTAATTTTAGCGAACAATCAGGAGCATAAGTATGCTGGGAAAATAGAAACTGTAGAAAGTGAATTTGATAAAAATACAGGTAGTATTGCCTTTAGAGCAAAATTCCCTAACCCAACTTATTTATTAAAGCATGGTGAAACAGGAAGGGTACAACTTACGATAGCATTAAAAAATGCAGTTATAATACCTCAAAAGTCTACGTTTGAACTACAGGATAAAACCTATGTTTATATTGTAGATGAAAAAAATATAGTTAGGGCTAGGTTAATTACCATAGGGCAGAAGCTCACCAATATGTATGTTGTTGAAAACGGCCTTTCAGTAACTGATAAATTAATATACGAAGGCATTCAAAGTGTCAAAGAAAATGAGCCCATACAATCCACTTTTATTCCTGCAAGAACTGCCTTGTTTATAAAATAATTAAAGATCATGATCAAAAAACTCATAAGTAGACCCGTTTTCTCAATTGTTATTTCACTTGTTATTGTATTATTAGGCGCATTGTCATTGATAAAATTGCCTGTTACACAATTTCCCTCTATCTCTCCACCCAAAGTAAATATTGTAGCTGAATATCCGGGTGCGAATGCTGAATTAATGATCAAAGCAGTAGTCATTCCATTAGAGCGCGCTTTAAATGGAATCCCTGGGGTAAAATATATTGCATCTGATGCGGGAAATGACGGTACCTGTTTAATTACAGTGGTTTTTAACTTGGGTACCGATCCCAATATCGCTTCAGTAAACGTACAAAATAGGGTCGCTGCCGTTAACAACAAACTTCCTCCACAGGTAGTTAAAGAAGGTATTAAAATTTCGAGAGAAGAGTCAAATATGTTGATGTATGTAAACTTAACGAGCAAGGATACCAATTTAGATGTTAACTTCTTGTACAATTTTGCAGATATAAATTTATTGACTGAATTAAAAAAAGTTGACGGGGTAGGGTTTGCAGATATTTTAGGAAACAGAGAATATGCCATGAGGGTTTGGTTAAAACCTGATAAAATGTTGGCCTACAATGTTTCAGCAGATGAAATCCAAAATGCAATTGATGAACAAAATTTAGAAGCGGCCCCGGGTAAAACAGGTGAGAGTTCAGGTAAACAGGCGCAAACTTTTCAATATGTTTTAAAATACCCAGGTAGGTTTAATACAAAGGAAGGGTATGAAAATATAATAGTTAGATCAACACCAGATGGCCAAGTATTAAAAATCAAAGATGTTGCGGATGTTGAATTTGGTAGTTCTTATTATGATTTATATTCTAAGATGAATGGAAAGCCAGCGGCTGCGATTATGATTAAACAATCTTATGGTAGTAATGCAAGTGAAGTCATTAAAAATATTAAAGCAAAATTAGAAGAAATCAAACAAACTTCATTTCCTAAAGGAATGGACTATGAACTAAGTTATGATGTATCTAAATTTTTAGATGCTTCGATTGAAAAGGTAATTCATACATTAATAGAAGCATTTATTTTAGTGGGTATTGTTGTCTTTTTATTTTTAGGGGATCTGAGGTCTACACTTATACCAGCAATCGCTGTGCCTATTTCGCTCATTGGTACTTTTATTTTTATGCAAATTTTTGGCATCTCTTTAAACTTGATTACCTTATTTGCCTTGGTACTTGCCATTGGAATTGTGGTTGATGATGCCATTGTGGTGGTGGAAGCCGTTCATGCTAAAATGGAAGAATTCGATTTAACGCCCAAAGCTGCTACCATTTTAGCCATGAGTGAAATTAGTGGTGCTATTATAGCTATTACATTGGTTATGGCTGCTGTATTTATTCCAGCATCCTTTATGTCAGGACCTGTAGGGATATTTTATAAACAGTTTTCCGTTACCATGGCAACAGCTATCATTCTTTCAGGTATTGTTGCATTAACATTTACACCAGCGCTTTGTGCTATGTTGTTAAAAAATACACATGGCGTGGAGAAAAAGCCTACACCAATCAATCGATTCATCAAATCATTTAACAACGGATTTAAAAATTTACAAGGCAGGTATAAAAATTTAATTACCCATATATTAAATAGGAAAGTAATTACTTTTGGAATTTTAATTGCTTTTTGTATTGGAACGTGGAGTATCAGCAATTCAGTTCCATCTGGATTTATTCCCAATGAAGACCAAGGCGTTTTTTATTGTTTAATTTCCACTCCTCCTGGCTCCACCCTAGAAAGAACAGATGATGTTTTAACTCAAATACAAAAAGTAGCCAATGGAATGGAAGATGTGCAATCTGTTTCAACTACTGCTGGTTTTGAAATATTAACCGAAGGAACAGGTGCTAACTCAGGAACTGCTTTAATCAATTTAAAAGATTGGAGCATAAGAAAACATTCTTTGGTTGAAATCATGAAGGAGCTTGAAGAAAAAACAAAAAGTATTAAAGGAGCAACCATTGAATTCTTTCCTCCTCCAGCTGTTCCAGGTTATGGAGCAGCTGGAGGTTTTGAATTAAGGTTACTTGACAAAGCTGGTAGTGGTGACTATAAAAAAATGGAAACAGTTAATAAGCAGTTTGTAGATGACTTAAATAAGCGACCTGAATTAAGTTCTGTATTTGGATTTTATAATGCTAGCTTTCCTCAATATGTAGTTAATGTTGATAATGATAAAGCCCAGCAAAAAGGAGTTACCATTGACAATGCAATGAATACGCTTTCTACCTTAATTGGTAGTAATTATGCTACCAATTTTATCAAATTTGACCGACAATATAAGGTAATGGTACAAGCACTCCCTCAGTACCGTAGTCAACCGGATGATGTACTTAAAATGTATGTTAAAAATGACCGTAATGAAATGGTTCCTTTTTCTTCATTCATAACAATGCAAAAAGTATATGGATTGGATGAAATCACAAGACATAATATGTATAATTCATCTGAATTGAGTGGATCACCTGCACCTGGTTATAGCAGTGGTCAAGCCATTGAAGCCATTAAACAAGTTGCAGCTGAAAAATTACCGAAAGGATTTGGTATTGATTGGGCTGGTATTTCGATTGATGAGGTAGCTAAAGGAAATCAAACACTTTATATTTTTATCATCTCTCTTGTTTTTGTGTATTTAGTTTTATCCGCTCAATATGATAGTTTTATATTGCCATTACCTGTGATACTTTCTTTACCTACTGGAATTTTTGGAGCATTTTTATTCTTAAAAACAATGGGTCTTGAAAATAATATATATGCTCAAATTGCTATGGTGATGTTGATTGGTATTTTGGGTAAAAACGCAGTATTAATTATAGAATTTGCTTTGCAAAGACAAAGAAGTGGTGTTCCAAAATTGCAAGCTGCCATTGAAGGTGCAGCGGCAAGATTAAGGCCAATTTTGATGACCTCATTCGCTTTTGTGGCGGGACTGATTCCTTTGGTATTTGCTACTGGACCGGGAGCAGTTGGCAACAGAACCATTGGTGCCGCAACCGCTGGGGGAATGATTTTTGGAACTTTATTTGGTGTAATTGTAGTGCCAGGTTTGTACTATCTTTTTGCAAGAGTCCCTAAGCACAATATAAAAGACGAAATTGGTGAAATCATTAAAAAAATTGAACATGAATAAAAATTTAGCTACTATATTTTGTGTAATTATTACGAGCTTTTTAATAGGCAGTTGCAGTGTCCCCAAAGCAATGGAAGCTACTCCCACTGCTTCATTACCTGATACATTTATTGGTGTGACAGACACAAGCAATTTGGTAAAAATACCTTGGAAAACATTTTTTAATGAACCCCAATTGGTTGCCTTAATAGATACGGCTTTACACAATAATTTAGATGTGTTAATGACTTTGCAAGAAATTGAAATTGCAAAAAGTAAAATTACACTTGCGAATGGTAAATTATTACCTTCTGTGAACGCTGGTTTTGGAGCCGGGGTCGAAAAAGTAGGTAGATATACTTCACAGGGTGCAGGTGATGCGAGTGCGGATATTACACCAGGTCAAGGGGTTCCAGAAAATTTAACCAATATTCAATTTGGATTTCAAGCAGGATGGGAAGCAGATATTTGGGGCAAATTAAAAAATGCAAAAAAATCAGCGTACACAAATTATTTGAGTTCTGTGGAAGGTAAAAAATGGGTAACCACCAATTTAATTGCAGAAGTGGCTAATAGTTATTATGAATTAATTGCCTTACACGCACAATTAAAAATAATTAATGAATCAGTTGCCTTGCAAAAAAAACAATTGGAAGTTGTTAAAATTCAAAAGGAGGCATCAATTGTAAGTGAATTGGCTGTAAAACAATTTGAAGCAATGGCCTATAATGCAGAAAATCTTGCTTTCAACTTATTGCAAAATATCAAGGAAACGGAGAATAAATTAAATCTACTTTTAGGAAGGTATCCACAAAAAATACAAGTTAGTGATGAATTTACGCAATCACTTCCTACTCAATTGGCCACTGGCATACCTTCTCAATTGTTAAAAAATCGCCCCGACATACAGCAGGCAGAATTGGCCTTAATTGCTGCAAAATTGGACGTTAAAGTCGCTGCTGCAGAATTTTTTCCTAGTTTAAATATTGGGACTAGCTTAGGATTTGAAGCCTTTAAAACAAAATATTTATTTAGATCACCAGCTTCTATAATGTATTCTTTAATGACTGATGTAGCTGGACCTATCATTAATAAAGCTGCCATAAAAGCCGAATTTGCCAACGCAAATGCTTTACAAATTGAAGCAGCCTATCAATACCAAAAAACAATTTTAAATGGATTTATTGAAGTAGCCAATCAGGTAGCCAATGTTCAAAACCTTCAAGCTTCTTATCAAATTAAGTCAAAAGAGGTAAATGCATTGGCTACTTCCGTTGCCGTTGCGGATGAACTTTTTAAATATGCAAGAGCGAACTATCTAGAAGTATTATCCGCTCAAAGAGATGCATTAGCTTCCAAATTAGAATTGGTGGATATAAAAAAGCAGCAGTTCAACGCAACTACAAATTTATACAAAGCATTAGGAGGTGGGTGGCAATAAATATTTAAAAGAGGGTATATATAATAGAGGCTTGATAAATTAGCCTCTATTATATTACCAACCTATTCTGCTTCAGCAACGACTTCTTTAACTTCCGGTATCATTCGTTTCATCATTCCCTCGATGCCTGCTTTTAATGTTACCATACTGGAAGGGCAACCACTACAAGAGCCTTGAAGCATTAGGTTAACAATTCCATCGTTATAACTTTTAAATTGAATGGCGCCACCATCCATTTCCACTGCAGGCTTTACATAATTTTCTAATAATTCTTTAACACGCTTTACTACATCGTCGTCATCTGCGTGTACTGTATTGGTAGCTTCTTGTTTAATTTTGGCAACTTCTTCTTCATTGATGACGATTCCACCGTTTTCTAAATATTCTTTTAAAAAGGTTTTGATGGTTGGAATTACATCCTGCCAATCATCCGTGTTGGCACTTTTAGTTAAAGTAATAAAATTACTGGCAATGAAGACACTTTTAATAAAAGGGAAACTAAATAATTCTTTTGCCAAAGGGGAAGGGCCTGCAAGGCTTTCATCTGCAATGTCAATACTTTTTCCAGGATACAATAATTTGTTAGCAACAAATTTCATCGTTTCTGGATTTGGGGTCATTTCAGTATAAATGCTCACAATCGTATTTCCTGTAGTAATCATAAAATTTTTATTTAATATTCCTAGAACAAAATTAATCAAAAAAACGCCCATTCTATATCAATGATTGGGAACCGATTTTATTTTTCCGATATCGAAAAGAAAAATTAATCCTTAATGATGCTTAATTTTGCATAATTAAGCATTATTTTCTTTTCACCATTGTTGTCAAATACAATCAGTGCAATTGGATTGTGTGCCGAGCCTTCAATTTCTTTGATGACACCATATCCAAATTTTTGATGCTCTACTTTAATGCCTGCTTCCAATTGTGAAGGGTCGGCTGCTACAAAATTTACCGAGGGTATATGATTCTTATTCAATGTACTAGGAGGTACAACTGGCATATAGCTTGGTTTACTTGAACTATTTGAATCAGCACTTGCTTTGCTAGGACCTTGCTCCTGCCAACCTTTGCTATTTCCACCATGCATGCGATCATAGGCCGAACCCCAACCTGAGCTTTGGTTTCTGGCACCACCACCCATGTTGGTTTTATCTAGTTGCTCTTGAGGCATCTCCTCTATAAAACGACTTGGATCATTTTGAACCAATTGACCAAAACGATACCTTGAATTGGAATAAGTTAGCCATAAATGTTTTTTGGCTCTCGTCACTGCAACATAAAATAACCTTCTTTCTTCTTCTAATTCTTCCCTTGTATTGATACTCATTCCACTTGGAAATAAAGTTTCTTCTAGCCCTACCACAAATACACAATCAAATTCCAAGCCTTTAGCAGCATGAACGGTCATCAATTTCACTGTGTCTTCATGATTGTTGTCATTATCTGCGTCGGTGATCAAGGTAATTTGTTGCAAATAAGATCCTAAACTTTTATCGCCCAATTCACCATCTTCATTGCTTGGACTTTCGGTCCACTCTTTAATAGAGTTTAACAATTCCTGCACGTTTTCATAGCGGGCTAATCCTTCGGTACTTTTATCATTAAACAATTCTTTGACAATATTTGTATGCTTACCAACTTGTACAGCAACATCAGCAGCGTTGTGTTTTGTGAATTGATTTTGAAAATATTTTATCATGGTCACAAATGCTTCAATGGCAGTTAGTGTACCTGCTTTAAAACCGAAAGCCTTGGCTTTCTCCAACACTTCAAAAAATGTGATATTGTTTTCGCCTGCCAATACAATACATTTTTCTACGGTAGTTTTACCAATACCCCTTACTGGATAATTAATAATTCTTTTTAATGCTTCCTCATCTTTTGTATTCACAATTAATCGCAAGTAAGCAATAAAATCTTTTACTTCCTTTCTTTGGTAAAAGCTCAATCCCCCATAAATTTTATAAGCGATTCCGGTGCGTCTTAAACTTTCCTCAAACGACCTTGATTGTGCATTGGTACGGTATAAAATAACAAAGTCCTTATTAAAAAAATGATTCCTTAATTTATTTTCTTGAATAATATCAGCTACAAATTTTCCTTCCTCATTGTCGGTCATCGTACGTACCAACTTAATTTTATCTCCTTCGGCATTATCTGTCCATAATTCTTTTGGAATTTGACCTTTGTTATTTTTTATGACTTGATTGGCTACTTCAATAATATTTTTACTACTTCGATAATTCTGTTCAAGTTTTACCAATTTTACATCGTCATAATCTTTTTGAAATTGTAGAATATTTTCAATAGTGGCCCCCCTAAAACTATAGATGCTTTGTGCATCATCACCCACAACACATAGGTTTTCATGAACTGCAGCAAGTAATTTAGCAATTTGATATTGTACGGGATTGGTATCTTGGTACTCATCAATTAATATATATTTAAACTTGTGTTGGTATTTGTGAAGTACTTCCGAGAAGTCACGTAAAAGCTCATGCATTTTAAATAATAAATCATCAAAATCCATAGCTCCACTTTTGAAACAACGGGCAACATAGCTTGCATAAATTTCTGCTATTTGTGGACGATTTGATCTTGCATCTTCCTGCTTTAAAAAATTATCCATTGCGTATTCAGCAGGTCCTAATAAAGCATTTTTTGCACTAGATATTCTATTTAAAACTATATTAGGTTTATACAATTTATCATCCAAACCCATATCGTTTATCACTTGTTTTAAAACAGATTTTGAATCGTCTGAATCATAAATAGTAAAACTTTGAGGGTATCCTAACTTTGCAGCTTCTGCTCTTAATATGCGTGCAAAAACACTATGGAAGGTTCCAATATATAAATTCCTTGCTTCCGTATTTCCAAGCGCTTTTTCAACACGCTCCTTCATTTCGGCAGCAGCTTTATTTGTAAAAGTTAATGCTAAAATATTAAAGGAGTCAACACCGCTAAACATCAAATGAGCTATACGGGAAGTTAATACTTTTGTTTTACCACTGCCGGCCCCAGCGATTATCATAAGTGGGCCATTCATATGTAAAACTGCTTCTTTTTGTCTATCGTTTAGTTCTGTTAAATACGCTTGCTGCATGTAGCGAAGATAACACTCCTTCCATCAAAAATTGAAAACGTGGAAAATTAAAAACCCACCATTTTATGTGTGGGAGGTTAAAATTAATCAGGGCACCCGTTTATGGGGAGAAGATGCGAATGCATCTGATGTGTAGAAAAAGTATATATAAAAAAACCCCACACATAAAATGGTGGGGTTTTTTATAAAATAAAAATAAATTACTTCTTTTCTAATAATTTGAAGAATTGATCTAATTGAGGTAAGATAACAATTCTAGTACGTCTGTTTTTTGCTCTTCCTTCTTCCGTACTGTTGTCAGTTAAAGGTAAATATTCTGATCTACCTGCAGCAGTCATACGCTTAGGATCTAAATGGTAAGTATCTTGTAAAATACGTACCACTGTTGTAGCACGCTTTACAGATAAATCCCAGTTGTCTTCTAACAAGCTATTGTTTCCAGACAATTGCTTTGTATCTGTATGACCTTCCACCATAAATTCAATATCAGGTTGTGCAGCTAAAACTTTAGCAACTTTACCCAATACTACTTTTGCTTTATCAGTTACTGTAAAGCTTCCACTCTTAAATAATAATTTATCAGAAATATCAACATATACTACACCTTTATCAACTTTAACATTGATGTCACCATCGCTTAAATCTCCAATAGCACCCTTTAAATTCATCACTAAATTCATGTTGATAGAATCTTTACGTGCAATTGAACTTTGTAAACCTTGGATGTATAAATCCTTTGCACCGATATTATCTAATGATTTTTTAATGCTTTCTGCTTGTGCACCAGAAACGACAGACATGTCTTTTAATTGACTTAACACCACATTGTTGTTAGCTTTTAAAAACTCAATTTGCTTGTTTAATTCGTCAATTGTTGATTGTGCAGATTTTACTTTTTCATTGGTCTTGTCATTTGAAGACTTACTTTTATTTAATTCGTCTTCAGTTGCACGCAATTTAGCTTGTAAATCGGCATATGCTCCATTCAATTGAGCAACTTTAGTTTCGCTTTCTTGTAATTTCTTAGGGCTTACACAACTATAAGCACCAATAGTTACAATAGCAAGTGCTAAAAAAATTTTACTTTTCATATTGTATTTATTTTTTAAATTTTATAGCCAATGGCTAGAACAAAAGTAGTAATATCAAATAGCCTTTCAAAACAATTCTTTATAAATTAACTTAAAACTAACCCTCAATATCGGTTGTGATACTATATTTCGATATAAATCCTACAATTCCTTTAAAAAAGCCCACAATTTTGCGCTTATCTGCTATTTCATCGGCTGTTGTTAAAAAAGGTTCTCCAAAAACAACAACTTTATTTTTAAAATCAAGTGCAACCAGTACAATAGGGACTTGCGTATTTCTCGAAATATGGTAAAAGCCCGACTTTAAACGATTCACTTTTTTTCTTGTTCCCTCGGGAGAGATGGCTATATGAAAGCTTTCGTTTTCATTGTACATTCGAATCACTTGTTCAACTTGGTTTAAATTTTTACCTCTTTCTATGGCTATTCCACCCAATTTTCTAAGTATAACGCCTATAATACCAACGAAAAGCTCTTTCTTTCCGATAAAGTGTACGAATTCAAAATGCATTTTTTTCCTTACAGCAAGCCCTAAAAAAAAGTCTACAATATGGGTATGGGGCGCAACGACAATAATGGTTTTTTTCAACTCAAAAGGAAACGTACCCGCTACTTTCCAGCCACGTATTGTAAAAAACCACCAAACAATTAATTTTTGCATAAAATAAATTATACCAAAGCTAATAATAAACGCGCATTTATAGTTGCATCTACTTTTTGCGAGGCTATTTTAACTATTTGTAAATTTGGATGGGTTGTTGGTTTTGAAAATTTTTCATACCATTTGTCATAATAGCGTAATAAAATACTAAAAGCATCCACCATATTTTCTGCTTCTAAAAATTGAAGGGTATTTTTTGTTTCCAACCCCCCCAACCTTTTTTGAATTCTCAAAGTGGCACTAATCAATGTTTCTTTACTAAAATTTCCATATTGTTGAAGTATAAAAGCTAACCTGTTTTCAAATGGAATGGTCAAAAAATAACAAACGCTATTGCGAATAGTTGTAAATAATGAATTTGGGATCATTACTGTACCAATTCGCTGACTTTCATCTTCAATCCATATGCATTTTTGATGGTTGGCAAAAGAAGCCAACGCACAGCCCACTAAATTTTCAAACATTTCTTGGCTTGGTTGAGGTTGTTGACCAATTGCGCCGAAAGCAGATCCTTTGTGATTGGCAAAGGCCTCTAAGTCAATGATATTTTCACCCATAAGTTGTAAAGCATGCAATATTTCGGTTTTACCTGAACCTGTATAACCACCTACTACCCGAAATTCAAAAGGAATAGTCAATTGATCATTTATCCACTTTCTAAATGATTTATAGCCACCATTTAATTGATATACTTTAAAGCCGTACATATCCAATAACCAGGCAACAGCACTACTTCTCATCCCTCCCCTCCAACAATATAGGACAATACTTGGTTGGGTGCAAGCATGTTTTACTTTAAAATCATTCACCCATTGCTCCACCTGGTTCACCATGTGTAACATTTTATTTCCAAAAAAGGGAAGTGCAATTTTAATTGCATTTTCTTTGCTTTGTTTTTTATAAATAGTACCCACGATTGCTCTTTCTTCATTATTGAAAAGTGGTAAGGAAATAGCGCCAGGTATGGCTGCTTGTGCAAATTCTAAAGGGCTTCGAACATCAATGATTAGTTGATTTTCGCTATGTTGTACAAATTCAATTATGCTCAATTTAAGAACGGCCATAGGACAAAGATAATCGCTTTAATTCGCTCTCTAGTGCCATAGGGTCAAAAGATAAATAGGGGGGGCTTTTAAACTCAAATTGGCTAGCGGTATGCAAAGCATTTTGTAAATTAAAATGTTCTTGCTCAAAAAAGATTGCCCATTTTTTTTCAAACCAATAATTAGCTAAATAAGTTTGTTCCGTTTGCCCTGGTGTTGGAATTAAAATTAACTTCTTTTTAAAGGGTATTAACTCCATTAAAGTTGTATAACCACCTCTACAAAGAATGTATTCCGCATTTTGAATTTGTGCAACCAATTCATCGCCACTTAAATGGGCATACAAATTTCCATGCTGCGTAGATTTTTCGTATTGTTCTTTATCAGGTAGTCCGGCTACGATAACAAATGGTAAGTGTAATGTGTTTCCTTGTTGCCAAATTAAATGCTCTAAAAGGGTTCGCTGTGGCTCAGGCCCCGAAATGATGGCTAAAAAAGTGATTGCTTTGGCTTTTGTTTTGAGCCTAACATTAGGGCTGTTTTTTAAACGTGAAAGACAATTCATATACCAGCTCGACCCCTTTGGAAATTTGCTGGGATTTGATAATTTTCCTGCTAAATTAATTGGGGGCAACATATCTGGAATCCAATAACCATTGAATTGATTGATAAATGCATAGTTTATTTTTTGCATCAAATAGTTGCTCCATTTAAAACCAGTTTGTATCGCTAATTGATGTGTTATGAAAACACTTTTTATTTTTTTATGAAAAAATCCATATCGATTATCAGCAATGATTAAGTCAAAATCAATTTCCTTCGCTGTTTTTTTTAACCAATAATACTCATTGATAATAGAAACAATAATTTTAGGTATTTGTAATAAAAGGATGGGGTGTAAAAAAATACTTTTTTTTGCATATCGAATCCGATAACCTTTCAAAGGCAAAAAAATAGCACTAGGAATTGCTTGTTGTAATAATTTTTCTTGTTTTCCTTCACTAGCAATATAGACGATATAATCAAGTTCAATGAGTACATTTATTAGCTCAATACATCTTGTAGCATGTCCCAATCCCCAATCTAGTGGTGCAATACAAATTTTTTTTTGTGCCATTGATCACTAAATTAACAGAAAAGGATTTGACTACTTTTCAATGGTTAGCACCACTCCATTAATACAATACCTTAAACCTGTTGGAGGAGGACCATCCTCAAAAACATGACCTAAATGTGATTTACATTTTCCACATTGTACTTCAGTTCGATCCATTCCATGAGAATGATCGGGTGTATAAATAAGCGCTTGTTTCGTTATGGGTTCAAAAAAACTAGGCCATCCACATCCGCTACTAAATTTTGCATTGCTTTTAAACAAGGCATTGCCACATACCTTACAATGATAAGTGCCCACTTCTTTACTTTCTTCGAAGGGAGACGTAAATGGTCTTTCCGTTCCCTTTTGTCTTGCAACTGCAAAAACTTCAGGAGCTAAAATGTTTTCCCAAACACTGTCTGAAACTGTCACCGCATCTTTTTGATCGGGTTTATAATAAGGATTCGTTTGTTTTTCCATTTTATGATTGTCGGTTAAGGTTGCCTTTTTTGTGTGCTGTGCACATGCTGAGAAACTAACTAAAGTTAGCAAACAAAGTATTTTATACATATTAATCATTGCAATTGTAAAATTAAAGATAAGTATTTGAAACTTTTGTTAAGTTTTGAGTTGGATACTCATAAAATTTTACGTGAGTTCAGTATCTTTGTGTTCAACTCATTAGCATGTTTAATTTAATTTTATTTGGCCCTCCTGGTAGTGGCAAAGGCACTCAAAGTGAAAACATTATTGCCGCTTTTGGGTTACAGCATTTATCTACCGGAAATTTATTAAGAAATGAAATAGCCAATCAAACTATTTTAGGCTTAAAGGCTAAAACCTTAATGGATGCCGGTCAGTTAGTACCTGACGAGGTAGTGATTGGTATGGTTGATAATTTCATGAATGCACATCCAACAGCCAAAGGATTTTTGTTTGATGGATTTCCCCGAACAACTGCCCAATGCATTGCACTAGATGCTTTATTACAAGCAAGAAATAACGAAATTAATATAGTGTTGGCACTAGAAGTTTCAGAAGAAGAATTGGTAAAAAGGCTACTAGGACGCGGTGCCACATCAGGACGTAGTGATGATACCAATGAAACAATCATAAGAGCAAGAATAAAAGAGTACCAAGACAAAACAACAGCGGTTGCTACTTATTATGCTCAATTTGACAAAGTAGTCAATATACAAGGGGAAGGTTCTGTAGCACAAATCTATGCCGATTTGAAAAAAGAAATCGAAACAAGACTCGCTTAAAATTCACTTTTCAGCCCTTTGGAATTTATATATTCAATCCACCACAAGCACTAATCACTTGACCGGTAATATAACTACTTAATTCACTTGCTAAGAACAAGGTAGTGTTGGCAATTTCGGCTGCTTTACCAAATCTTCCCAAGGGAATTTTGGCTAAAAAATCATTCCCTGCTGCACCCTCATGTAAATAATGAGTCATATCTGTTTCAATAAAACCAGGCGCAATGGCATTGCATCGTATGTTACGGCTTCCTAATTCAGCGGCAATTGATTTTGTAAATCCAATAATACCAGCTTTGCTAGCTGCATAACTACTTTGACCTGCATTTCCCCTAATGCCAATAATAGAACTCATATTAATAATACTTCCACTTCTTGCTTTCATCATTGGTCGGATTACTTGCTTTGTCATGTTAAATACACTTTTTAAATTGATGTCCATGACTTCATCCCATTGTTCAGGCGTCATTCTTAGTAATAAATTATCTTTGGAAATGCCAGCGTTGTTTACGCAAATGTCTACTTTTCCAAATTGAGCAATTACCTCGTTCACAAAATTTTCACAAGCAACAAAGTCACCAGCATTGGCTTTAAAGCAAAGGCCTTTCACACCCATTTTTTCTATATCATCTACCAATTGAGATGCTTTTTCAGCACTACCCTCACTAACATAGGTAAAAGCAATATCCGCTCCATGTTCAGCTAGTTTCAAGGCAATAGCAGCACCAATTCCCCTGGCAGCTCCTGTAACTATGGCTAATTTTCCTGCTAATAATTTCATAATATCCTAAATTGTATGGCAAATATAAATTAATTCATGGCTTCGTGAACAGCTTTAATTTCCTCAATAAATTTCCTTTCGTTGGATAACCTCGGCACTTTGTGTTGACCGCCTAATTTGCTTTTTTGTTTTAACCATGTGTGAAAACAATTTTTTTTAACCGCAGTGATAATGGGTAGGCCCAAAGCAATATTTTTATACCTTTTTGCTTCATAATCACTATTTAAAGTTTGTAAATTTCTGTCAAGTGCAATAGTAAATGCGGGTAAGTCCACTGGGTTTTCTTCAAATTCAATTAACCATTCATGGGCCCCGGAAGAAGAGCCTGTCATGTAAATAGGGGCAGCTGTGTACTCTTTCATAATCACTCCAAATTCAGAACAAGCTTTACTGATAGCGGTATCGGTATTGTCAGCGATAACTTCTTCTCCAAAAGCATTGATAAATTGTTTGAGCCTGCCTGTAACTTTAATTCTATAAGGAGCAAGACTCGTAAATTGAATGGTATCGCCTACTAAATAACGCCAGAGGCCACCATTGCTGCTAATGACTATAGCATAATTTTTATGCAGGACCACTTTGTCTAGTCCAATGGTATTTGGGGCTGGTTTTCCATATTCTTCAGTTGGCATAAACTCATAAAAAATACCGTGTTGTAAAAACAACAGCATCCCTTCTTCGTTTACACGATCTTGAGCAGCAAAAAATCCTTCACTTGCATTGTAAATTTCTAGGTAATGACAATTAGATCCAATGATATTTTCAAATTGGGCTTTATAGGGTGTAAAAGAAACCCCTCCGTGGATATACAATTCAAAATTGGGCCACACCTCTTTTATATTTTTTTTGCCGGACAATGCTAATATGCGCTTCAACAATACCAATGTCCAGGTGGGCACGCCGGCAATGGAAGTTACATCTTCATGTAGGGTACTTTGCGCAAGACTTTCTATTTTTTCTTCCCATTCGTCCATGAGTGCAATTGAAAGCTCAGGAGTACGAATTAGGTTTGCCCAAAAAGGAGAGTTCTGCAACAACACCCCACTCAAATCACCGTATTGTATATTTTCTTTGATTGGATGTACTTGATGGCTGCCTCCAATGATTAAGCCTTTTCCTGTTAATAAATCGCTATTGGGTAAAGCATGATAATAAAGGGTAAGTACGTCTTTAGATGCTTGAAAATGATTGTCCTCAATACTTTCTTTGGTCAGGGGAATAAACTTACTTTTATCATTCGTGGTTCCACTACTTTTTGCAAACCAAGCTACAGGCGTATTCCAAACAACAGACTCCTCTCCTTCCATAATTTGATCAATGTAGGGTTTGAGGTCCTCATAGGTCTGTATCGGGACAATTTCTTTGAATTTTCGGATGTTGAAAATTTCGTTAAATCGAAACTTTCGCCCAAACTGGGTATATTGACCATGGGTAATTAAATCTTGCAATACTTCCCGTTGAGTGGCAACTGGGTTGTTCATCCAATGCTCAATGCGCCAATATCGAAAGCGAGCTAGTCTTGATAATGCGGGACTAAATATCTTCATAGGCTATTTTTGACCCATTTCAATAATCCAATCTTTACGTTTTAATTCAAAATTAGTACCTAGATAAAGCCTTCGAACTTGTTCATTCTCAGCTAGTTCTTCGGCAGTACCGTGTTTGAATATTTTACCTTCAATCAATAAATAAGCACGATCACAAATGGATAAAGTTTCGTTCACGTTGTGGTCTGTAATTAAAATGCCAATGTCTTTTAATTTTAACCTTGCTACAACCGATTGGATATCTTCTACAGCAATAGGATCAACGCCGGCAAAGGGTTCGTCTAATAAAATAAATTTTGGGTCCACAGCCAATGCACGTGCAATTTCAGTTCTTCTTCTTTCCCCTCCACTTAAACTATCCCCATTATTATGTCTAACATGATGTAAATTGAATTCATCCAATAAAGAAGCTAATTTATGCGCTCTTTCCCCTTTTGTTAATTTAGTCATTTCTAAAATAGCCATAATATTATCTTCTACTGATAATTTTCTAAATACACTTGCTTCCTGTGGTAAATAACCGATCCCCATTTGGGCTCTTTTATACATTGGCAATTTTGTAATGTCTTGTTCATTTAAAAAAACACGTCCTTCATCTGGGGCAATTAAACCGACTACCATGTAAAAAGTAGTTGTTTTTCCTGCACCATTGGGTCCCAAGAGGCCTACAATTTCTCCCTGTTTTACAGCAATACTTACTTGGTCTACAACCTTTCTATTCTTGTATTTTTTGATGAGCTTGTCTGTATGTATGGTTAGAATCACGCTGAATGTTTGTACAAAAATAAGGGTAAATCATTCTTTTAAACCGATTGGTTGTTATTATTAACTATTTTTGCAATCTATCTTTTAATATAAAGCTATGCATGTAATTGATCACTTAGTTCAGGCCAAAGACACCTTGGTTTCTTTTGAAGTATTGCCCCCATTAAAGGGTCGTACCATTTCCTATATCTATGAACATTTAGATCCATTAATGGAATTTAAACCCTCTTGGATCAATGTAACCTATCACCGTAGTGAAACCATTACCCGTTTAAATGCGCAAGGAATTGAAGAAAAAGTAGATGTACGCAAGCGTCCAGGAACGGTAGGTATTTGTGCTGCCATTATGAACCATTACAATGTGGACGCGGTGCCTCATATGATTTGCGGAGGCTTTTCCAAACGAGAAACCGAGGATGCTTTAATTGATTTACAATTTTTAGGTATTGACAATGTATTGGTATTAAGAGGCGACGCTGAAAAAGGACAAAAAACATTTGTTCCCGAACCCAATGGGAATCAACAAGCCATTGATTTATTAAAGCAAGTGGTGGGATTGAATAATGGCGAATATTTAGATAAAGAAATTATCAACGGCAGCAAGACCAATTTTTGCATGGGTGTATCCGGTTATCCTGAAAAACATTTTGAAGCACCTAGCATGGAATTTGATTTGCAAAGAGCAAAAGATAAAGTAGATGCAGGTGCACAATATATTATGACGCAAATGTTTTTTGACAACAAAAAATATTTTGAATATGTGGATGCATGTCGCAGCATGGGTATTAATGTTCCCATAATCCCTGGATTAAAACCAATCACGAATAAAAAACAATTGACAATTTTACCCAATATCTTTTTTGTAGATATTCCTGCCGATTTAAGAAACGCAATGCTAGCGGCCACCACAGACGAAGCATGTGAGCAAGTGGGAACTGAATGGTTAATTCAACAAAGCAAGGAATTAAAGGCTGCTGGTGTACCTGTGTTGCATTATTATACTTTGGGTAAACCTCAAGTGATAAAAAATGTAGTTGCAGCTGTATTTTAGGGGCTGGAACTTTTTATTATTTCTTATGTGTAGTTTGTAAGAAATCGTTGAATTGTTCAATGGTTAAATTTTTGGCAATTATTTTTTTATCCTTGTCTATTAAATAAAAAGTGGGTGTCTTGTATACATCATACAATTGTCTAATAGTGGTGGGTTTTTTCTCCATTATTTCTCTATTGTAATCTGCTTCGGTTTGGTATCCATTGTACCATTCTTGCAATTGATGTTCCTTAATAAAGTTTTTCCATGCAACAAGTTCCTTTGTGTTAATATTTACAGAAACTACTTTTACATTCAGTGATTTCCAACTTGCTTTGTAAATGGAATCTAATTTTGGAATTTCAACTTTACAATGTCCACAGGTTGGGTCCCAAAATGCAATAAAAATATATGGGGCAACAATGTTATGGAGTGAAAAAGGTTTTTCGTTGACATCATTCAAATTTAATAATGGTGCAGGCAGTCCCAATTGATTAGCCATTAAACTGTAGGCCCTATCTCTTAGTGATTTTTTGGAAGCATCATTTAAAAGTAAGGTGTCCCCTTTTGCAAAGTAGTTTTCATAAATATGTAAAAACACTTTGTCTTGACCCATAAATTCAGGACTAATGTATTTGTTGGTAAACTTAAATAGTAAAAAAGGATAAATCTCTTTGCCTGTTTTGGCTACTGTTAGCATGTATTGAACTTCTTCGATTATTGAATCTGGTTCTTTAGAAACATAATTTTTAAAATAGTCATCTAATTTTTTTTCAAAAAATGGAGTTCTCAATAGCCTATTGTCATTGAAAACAACATGATCCCAGTAATGATTTTTTACAAATCGATAGGGATACAGGGAATCCGCTTTACCATTGATGATGGGGATATTTGGCACATCGGGAACTTCCATTGTATTTAATAAAAAACTCATCATTGAGTTGGGATGGTCAGCTATAAATAATTTTCTAGATTGTTTAATTTCTTTGTCTTTATTTAAGTAGGCCTCTTTAAAATTTGTTGAATCTTTCGCTGTAATGGCAGATTTATAATTTTGTTCAATACTATTTAGTTGAATAAATAAGTCATTAATGGTTTTGGAATAACTTTGAAATAATTCATTTTCTTTGGACCCAGTGATGACAACCTTTTTTAAATCCAACGTATCAGCTGTTATTTTAAACTGTTGTTTATCATCAACTAAAAAATCAAAAAGGATGCTCATTTTTGGAGAAACAATAAAATAAATTCCAGGGGTTAATTTTTTATCTCCCGCAAACATACCCTCACTTTGATTATTGACAACGCAGGAGTCGGCAAAAACTTTTGCGTTGCCATAATTACTGCCTAAATAAATTTTTGTATTTTGAAATGGCTTAAGTTTAATTTGAATCTGATACCCAACTGCATCAATTGTTGGTTTTTTATTCAAATTTTTTGATTGAGCAGCCAATAGAAAAGGGAATAATAAAATGGCTAAAAATAGATTTTTCATAGTGTAAAAATATAAATTAAATGGATACGTTAAATTCTCCTTTTAATTACCTTTTATATACAGCTAGTTGAGTACCTTTGATGCTGTGAAAAAAATAAAACAAAAACCCGTTTTAGAAAAAGTCCTTATTGAGGATTATGCTGCGGAAGGAAAGTCCTTGGCAAGGGTTGATGGCAAAGTAATATTTGTAGAAGGTGCCGTTCCTGGTGATGTTGTGGATGTTCAGTTACAAAAAAATAAAACAGATTGGGCAGAAGGTTTTGTCAAACAATTTCATAGTTATTCAAGCAAAAGGGTCCAACCATTTTGCAATCACTTTGGGGTTTGCGGCGGCTGTCAATGGCAAATGCTTCCATATGAACAACAACTTGTTTACAAGCACAAACAAGTGGTGGATAACTTAACGAGAATCGCCAAAGTAACCTTACCAACGATCGCACCAATTATTGGAGCTACAGAAACAACTGGCTATCGAAATAAAGTAGAATATACTTTTGCCACAGAAGTATTTATACCTGCTCCAGCATTCAAAGCAATGAAAGCAACTGGTGGATTGCCGGTAACAATGCAAGGAGCAGGCGGCTTTCACGCTCGTGGTTTTTTTGAAAAAGTGGTTGAAATAGATACCTGTCATTTACAAATTGAGCCTACTAACTTACTAAGAAAGGCAGTTGTAAATTTTGCCATTGAAAATGAAATGCCTTTTTATAACATTAAACAACATCAAGGTTGGTTAAGAAATATGTTTGTGCGCAATACAACAGACGGCCAATGGATGGTGAACCTAATTTTGGGATACGAGGAAAAAGAAAAAAGAGAGGCTTTATTAAAATTGTTGTTACAACAATTCCCCCAAATAACGACGCTATTGTATACAATTAATTCAAAACGGAATGATAGTATGCAAGATTTAATACCACAGGTATTTTTTGGTAAAGGGTATATTGTTGAAATGTTAGAAGATTTTGCATTTAAAATAAGTCCAAAATCTTTTTTTCAAACCAATTCAAAACAAGCAACTACATTATACCAAGTGACAAGGGATTTTGCAGCCTTAACTGGAAAAGAGATCGTTTATGATTTGTATTGTGGTACTGGTAGCATTGGTATATTTTGTAGTAGATTGGCAAAAAAAATTATTGGGGTTGAATTTGTCGCAGAGGCAATTGAAGATGCTAAGGAAAATGCAAGTATGAATCAATTAACTTCAGCCGAATTTTTTGCCGGCGATGTTATCGAGGTATGTGACAATGCTTTTTTTGAAAAGCACGGTAAACCGGATGTCATTATTACAGATCCTCCTCGAGCGGGCATGCATGAAAAATTAGTACGAAAGTTATTAGAAATGGAAGCACCGATTATTGTTTATGTAAGTTGTAATCCGGCAACACAGGCTAGAGACCTTGCTTTATTGGATGAAAAATATGAAATTACCAAAATTCAACCTGTTGACATGTTTCCCCATACATTACATATTGAAAATGTAGTACAATTGAAAAGAAAGAAAATTTAAACGTATGAATCAATTTAGACCAACTGGGTATAACAGCCTACCGACGATTATTAAAAACTTATTGATCATTAATGGGCTTGTTTTTTTTGCTCAAAAAACATTTGGAGGTCAATATGGTAGCTTTAATTTTGAAGATGTTTTTGCTTTACATGCATTTCAAAGTGAATTATTTAGACCTTGGCAATTAATTACACATATGTTTTTGCATGGTGACCTCGGTCATATTTTTGGAAATATGTTAGCACTATGGATGTTTGGTTCTATTTTAGAAAATATATGGGGGCCAAAACAATTTTTATTATTTTATTTTTTGTGTGGTGTTGGTGCAGCAATGATTCATTTGGGCGCATTTTCTTTTGAAATAATGAATTACACAAAACAGTATCATCAGTTATTCATTGAACAAGGTTCGTTAACAGCTGCTGAAATTGATTTTATGAGTAGGTATCGTGCAATGGTAGATGTTGCAACACTTGGAGCAAGTGGCGCTGTTTTTGGCATTTTAATTGCTTTCGTTTATTTATTTCCCAACACCTATATCTACATTTATTTTTTTATTCCAATGAAAGCAAAGTGGTTGGGAATTTTATATTTTTCTTATGAATTGTTTTTTGCTTTAAAAAATTCAGCTGGGGACAATATTGCTAGATGGGCACATGTGGGAGGTGCTTTGGTTGGATTTGTGTTGGTGTATTTATGGAAACGAAATCAAAGGAAATTTTAAATTATAAGAAATGTCAACAGCAGCGAATAAGAAACCACTTCTGGGAGCAGATAACAATGCATTGGTAGCTATTTTGGCTATTAATCTTGTGGCTTATGTAATTTTAGGATTAATAAAAATGATATATTATCTAGAAAGTTTATCACTAGAACAATTTAACAATCAAATTTTTCAACCTTTACTTTTATCACAAAGTTGGATGAATACCCCTTGGTCATTGCTTTCTTATAATTGGGTACATGATGGTTTTTGGATTTTAGTTGGAAATATGATTTGGTTTAGTGTTTTTAGTTATTTCCTTCAATTAAATGGCGCCAATAAACATATTTTTCCACTCTATTTTTATGGTGGAATTTTTGGTGCGTTTGGGTATGTTTTAATGGGCCAGCAATCCCCGCTATTTGGGGCAGGAGTGAGTGTTACCTGTGTCATTATTGCCACAGTAAGCCTGTTTCCAAGGCATAAATTTTTAGTCAATTTAGCCGGGGGAATTCCTTTATGGATTTTGGGAATTGTTTATATTTTGTTACAAGGTTTTTCATTATCACATGCGTCATTAGCAACAGCAATCGTTACTTTATTAGGTGGAATGGCAGGTTTTTTTTATGTCTTTTTATTAAAAAAAGATAAGGATTTGGGTAATTGGATGCATCAACTTGTACATTTGTTAAATAATAGTTTAGCGCCAAAAAGTTAATGCCAAAAAAATCGCCCATAAGAATAATAGGGAAAAGAGTATTTGTTTCCTTAAATATTTTAGTTTCCTTATTATTATTATTTCCACTTTATTTCATTCCACAACACTTTATTTGGATCAACGGATTTATTGGTTTGATTACCCCCTATTTGTTAATTGTTGAATTTTTATTCTTAATTTTTTGGTTGGTGGTAAAACCATTTATGATGTTACCTTCCTTGGTTAGCATATTATTAAATTGGAAAATCATTTTTGTCATTGTTGGAATGCACCCTGGCTTATTATTTCCTAAAACGAAAAATGAAAATAATGTAAGAATTATTAGTTGGAATGTAAGTGGCTTTAATGGCATAATGCCTAAAACGAACATGAAATTAAGAAGCCAAGAAATAGCGTACTCCATAAAAAAATGGAATCCTGATATTATTTGTCTCCAAGAATACAATACCAACGAAAGAAAAGGAGATGTTGCCAATCACAGTCAATATTTTGAAAAAGAATTTCCATATTCTTTTTTTTCAAAAGACTATCATTCTAAAGATGGCTCTTATTATGCAGGCTGTATTATTTATGCTAAATATAAAATAATAAGTGCCATAAGACATTCTTTTTCAAACAAAGAAAGCTTACTCGAAACGACCTTAGTAAAAGGGGCGGACACCCTACAAGTTTTTACTACCCATTTATACTCTTATCGCTTTAAACATGACGATTTTGAAGCAATTGATGATGCTTCAAAAAACAAATGGGGTGTTTTAAAAAAAATGAAAAATGCCTTTCAACAAAGAGCTGCACAAGCTGAAATTGTTGCCAACAGCATAAAGGAAACTCGTTATCCCTCAATCATTACAGGTGATTTTAATGATGTGCCCAGTTCTTACACGTATCAAAAAATAAGTAAGGGATGGAAAGATGCATTTTTGGAAAAAGGATTTGGATTGGGAGTCACCTATCTTGGTTTATCACCCACACTTCGCATTGATTATATTTTAACAAACCAAGCCTGGGAGGTTATGTCATTTGAGCAAGTAGATGAAAATTTAAGTGACCACCATATGATTATGGCCGACTTGTTGTTAAAAAAACAATAAGCTATTACCTAAAATAAAATACCTTTGCATCTTATCATGCCACTTAAAATATACAATTCCCTTACGCGACAAAAAGAGGTTTTTGAACCTATAAATGCACCTTATGTAGGCTTATATGTTTGTGGACCTACCGTAAGTGGAGAAAGTCATTTGGGGCATGCACGTCCTTTTATCACCTTTGACGTTTTGTTTCGTTATTTATTGCATAAAGGGTATAAAGTTAGGTATGTTCGAAACATAACTGATGCAGGACATTTCGAAGAAGAGGGTAAAAAAGCAGAGGACAAAATAGCTACCAAAGCAATTTTAGAGAAGCTCGAACCCATGGAACTGGTACAAAAATATACAAATTTGTATCATTGGGCCATGGAGCAATTCAATAATTTACCGCCTAGTATTGAACCAACTGCTACAGGGCATATCGTAGAGCAAATTGAAATGATAAAAACAATTATGCAAGACGGCTATGCCTATGAAACCAATGGTTCAGTTTATTTTGATGTAGTAAAGTATAATGAAGATTTTGCTAAAAAGAATCAGCCATATGGTATTTTGAGTGGTCGGAATATAGAGGAACAGCTGGAAACAACTAGACTTTTAGAAAATCAAGAAGAGAAAAAAAATAAAGTAGATTTTGCATTGTGGAAAAAAGCACCACCTGAACATATTATGCGTTGGCAAAGCCCCTGGGGGGAAGGATTTCCTGGATGGCATATAGAATGTTCTGCCATGGCCACAAAATATTTAGGCAAACAATTTGATATACATGGAGGAGGAATGGACTTACAATTTCCACACCATGAGTGTGAAATTGCACAAAGTAATGTTTGTAACCATCAAATACCAGCGCGTTATTGGATGCATAATAATATGATTACCATTAATGGCCGCAAAATGGGGAAAAGCTATAACAATGTAATTAAGTTAAGTGAATTGTTTACGGGTAGTCACCATGAATTAACACAGGCTTATGCTCCAATGACTGTTCGTTTTTTTATTTTACAAAGTCAGTACCGTGGTACTTTAGACTTTAGCAACGAGGCTTTACAAGCTGCTGAAAAAGCTTTAAAGCGGCTCTTAGAAGGGTATGAATGGTTTAAAGCACAAATTTTTAGAGCTGGTAATATTGCAATGAATGAATCACTTGATGCCCAATTAAAATCATGGGCGACAACATTAGAGGAATACATGGATGATGATATGAATACGGCAAAAGTGATTGCCAATTTGTTTGAAATTTTACCAAGCATCAATTCGTTAAAAGATAAACATATTGCAGCAGATGCGATCAGTGGTGACACTTGGTTATTTGTTCAAAATAAAATGACTTTATTTATTGAAGACATTATGGGTATTAAGTTGGAGTCCGGTGCAAATCGAACACAATTAAAGGGCGTAATTGATTTATTAATTGAAATTCGTAGAGATGCAAAACTGAGAAAAGATTTTTCAACTAGTGATAAAATTAGAAATCAGTTAACAGCTATGGGCATTCAATTGAAGGACGAAAAAGACGGTTCAATTTCCTATACTTTTGCTTAAAACTTTCTTATTCAATGCATATTTAATGATTGCAATCATCTGCATGTGCATGGTTGTGTACCCTGCAACGAAGGTGATTTTTAATGTGGGCATAGATTATTAGTATGGCGGCTGGCACCAATAAATACAGTTCAAGAGAACGAAAAATCATTCTTGAAAACATGATCGCAATTCCAATACTGAAAATAAGAAAGGGTTTATAAGAATGGTGATGCTTTTTATAGCCATGATACAAAGAATAAGCACCAATGGCAAAAGACACTAGAATCATACCAAACTCAAATTTGAAATTGTGTAAAAGATTTATGCCAAGCAAGGGCAATGAACTAAAAAATAAGGGTAATAGTGCACAATGAATCGCACAAGCTAAAGAAGCACTAATGCCTATTGCATCCCAATTCCAATTTTTAAACATAACACAAAGATAGGGCAACTAAAATATATTATCTTTATGTCCTAAAGTATTGCACCGCATTAAATGTATAATTATGTCAAAAAAGCTACTCTTGTACTTAGTATTCTTTACCTTATTATTGATTGGCTTTTTTTATTTTGTATTTAAAGGAACGGATAATTGGAAAGTACAATTACCTACTTTGAGTTACGTAAAACCATTTCATTTTACAAATCAAGATGGCAATCCTATAACAGATGCCGACGTGTTGGGTAAAATTACGGTTGTTGAGTATTTTTTTACAACTTGTAAAGGTATTTGCCCAAAGCTAAATACCCATATGAAAGAAGTATACAATCAGTTTAAAAAGGATCCAGATTTTCAAATATTTTCCCATACCTGCAATCCTGAAACCGACTCAGCGTCTGTGTTGAAACATTATGCGGATTCTTTACAAGTGGATACTAAAAAGTGGATTTTTATTACAGGTCGAAAAGATAGTTTATACCAAATGGCAAGAAGCGCTTATTTGTTGGATGATCCAAAAAATAATGTTGAAAAAATAGAAGATCAATTTATTCATACACAATTTTTTGCATTGGTGGACCGTAAGGGTAAAGTTCGTGGTAAAATTTATGATGGACTTAAGGCAGTGGAGCTTGCACAATTAAAAAGGGATATAGCTAGGTTATTACAAGATAAATAATACTTATGAATTTTGTTACAGGCGCAAGTGGGTTAGTGGGTAGTCATTTGATTACCTCTTTACTTGAAAAAGGGGAGCAAGTACGTGCATTGTATCGAAATACAATTCCTGATTGTAAGGATGCTGATAAAGTTGATTGGGTTTGTGGAGATCTTTTGGACGTTAGTTCATTGCATTCAGCAATGAAAGACATTACGCATGTTTATCACTGTGCTGCAATTGTCTCATTTTCTCCAAAACAGGCGCATGCCATGTTAAAAGCAAATATAGAAGGTACGGCCAACTTAGTGAACGTTTGTTTAGCCCATCAAATTGTAAAACTAGTTTATGTAAGTTCGGTTGCAGCACTAGGCAGAATACGTGAAAATGTGGCCATCGATGAGACGATGAATTGGACCCCCGAAACAAGCAATAGTGTGTATGGTAAATCAAAATATTTTGCAGAGTTAGAGGTTTGGAGGGGAATGGGGGAAGGACTACAAGTAGCCATTGTAAATCCTGTGATAATTTTAGGCGCTGGTGATTGGAATAAAGGTTCGTCTGAAATATTTAAATCAGCCTACAATCAATTTCCTTGGTTCACAAAAGGAGTAAGTGGGTTTGTGGATGTATTAGATGTTGTGGATGCAATGCAAAGATTAATGCATAGTGATATAAATGGAGAGCGATTTATTATTAGCGCAGAAAATGTACCTTATCAAGAAATTTATAACCTGATTGCGAAGGCTTTTAACAAACGACCACCCTACAAATTTGTAACACCATTCTTAGCAGCCATTGTTTGGAGAATAGAGGCATTGAAAAGCTTTTTCACTGGTAAAACACCATTATTAACAAAGGAGACAGCTGGCACCGCACAAGCTGTTGTAAATTTTAACAATGTTAAATTTCTAAACGCCTTTCCAACTTTTAGGTATCGAAAAAAAGAAGAAACAATTCAACGTGTTTGTGCTACCCTAAAACACTTACATCAACTTTCGTAATAAAGAGGATATTTAAATTACTAAGCTTTTGGATCCATTACTTTTTTCCAAATTTCAGGAATACGTTTAATCCAAACATATTCTCTACGTTTGATACTTGCCTCTTCGGCTGGAAATCCTAAATATGTTTTATTGCCAGCTAGGGAGCTTGTTACCCCTGCACCGCCCAATATGACTGCATTTTCACCAATGGTCAATGTTTTATTCAGCCCTGCTTGCCCCCAAATTGTTACCCCTGCTTCCAATTTCACTCCTCCCGCAATGCCAACCTGTGCCGCAATCAAACAGTTTTCAGCAGTTTGCGTATCATGTCCAATATGTACCATATTATCAATTTTTGTACCCATTCCAATTTTTGTACATCCACTCACCCCTCTATCAATGGTACAGCTGCAACCAATTTCTACTTTATCTTCTATCAATACATAACCGCAACTCAACATTTTTTTATACCAAGCTTGTCTGTTCTTTTTTGTATTATAGTAAAAAGCATCACCACCAATTACGGTGTTCGATTGTATGATAACATCATTTCCTATAATTGTACCTGCTAAAATAATTACCCCCGGAAAAAGAATACAATTTTTTCCAATGCTTACATTGTTCGCAATGGTTACGTTGGGCATAATGATACTGCCTTCTCCAATAATTACATCATCACTTATTGCATTTGTGGTTACGACCAATGGGTTAAAATATTTTATGATTGTCAAATAAGCCTCAAAAGGATCCTCGCAAAATAACAATGCTTTCCCATCAGGAATTTCGACTTCTTTGTTATTTATAATAATACAAGTTGCTTCACTTTGTAAACAGGTATCATAATATTTTGGATGATCCACAAACACAACATCACCAAATTCAACTTGATGAATTTCGTTCACACCCGTAATTTCTAAATGATCATTTCCAATAATTTCTGCTTCAATTAAAGTAGCTAACCATTTAATCGAAACGGGTTCAATAAGCTTCATAACTATGATTTTTGGCCTAAATCAAAGGTAACAAGGCTTTTTTGAATTTTTTTTTTTGTTGTCAACAATCTGTAAAATTTTAAATTTTTAATACAAGAAAAATTAAACTTTATTTTAAATAAAGAAAGTAATAAAATATTTTTTTCTTTTACAACCCTTTATTCATGTATGTTTCAGCGATTTAACAAATAAATAAAAACTAATTTTTTTTAAAAATAAAAGACACTTTTTAAAAAAATGGACCATAAAAAAAGTGACCAAAATTTGCCATTGTGGATAAACCCAAAGATTTTGTTTAAAAATATTTTTGAATTCGGATAAAGTATATTTAATATTGTAGTGGGAAATCAATTCCCGTACTTACTAACCCATCTATATACGAGGTCCCACAACAGTGGGACTTTGTTTTTTTAGAAACAATTTTCAATGCAATACTATTTACTTTATAAACCATTTCAAGTGCTATCGCAGTTTACTTCATCAGATGGAAAAATGTGTTTAAAAGATATTATGGAAGTAGAAAAAGACGTTTATCCTGTTGGAAGATTAGATTATGATAGTGAAGGTTTATTACTATTAACAAATGATTCAAGTATTAATCATCAATTTTTACATCCCAGTTTCGAACACCAACGCACTTATTGGGTACAAGTAGAGGGTGCCATTACACAAGAAGCTGCTGCTATTTTGTCTAAAGGAGTTATTATTAATATCGATGGTCAACAATACAAAACCAAAAAAGCGATTGTAAATTTATTACCAGATACGATTGAAGTTCCAGATCGGAATCCACCCATTCGATATAGAAAATCAATACCTACTTCTTGGGTATCCATTGAATTGACAGAAGGTAAAAATAGACAGGTTCGAAAAATGTTTGCAAGTGTTGGCTATCCCGTTTTAAGATTGATCCGTGCTCAATTGGGTAATTACAATATTGGTAAAATGCAACCAGGGGATTTACTTTCTTTATCAGCACAAGAAGTTAAAGCTGGCTTCTTTCGCTAATTGGTGCTTAAGTTTTACTTTTGCATTCATAATATTAATTAAATGAGTCAAGAATTATCAGAACAAGAAATTATTAGAAGAGAAAAATTACAAAATCTAACAGCAGCAGGCATCAATCCCTATCCTGCTCCCTTATATCCTGTATCACATTATTCTGCTGAGATAAAGCAAAATTTCTCTGAGGAAACCAAGGATAACTATGCGAATGTGTGTGTTGCCGGTAGAATTATGAGTGTAAACGATAAGGGTAAGGTGTTATTTGTGAAGATCCAGGACAATGACGGCATTTTTCAGTTATATATAAAGAGAGACGAAATCTGTCCAGATGAGGACAAGACGTATTGGGATGTATTGACTAAAAACGGAATGGACCTTGGTGATATCATTGGCGCTACAGGGTATGTTTTTATTACAAAAACGGGTGAGACTTCCTTACATGCAAATACGGTTACATTATTGGCCAAATCATTAAAGCCATTGCCAGTAGTGAAGAGAGATGAGGAAGGAAATACTTTTGACGCTGTAACGGATCCAGAATTTAGATATCGTCAACGCTATGCCGATTTGATTATCAATCCAGATGTAAAAGAAACTTTTGCAAAGCGTACTATATTAATGAATACCATTCGTGAATTTTTAAATACGCGTGGTGCCCTTGAAGTAGATACTCCGGTATTACAAGCCATTCCTGGTGGTGCAGCTGCAAGACCTTTTATCACGCATCATAATGCATTAGATGTACCTTTTTATTTGCGTATAGCCAATGAATTGTATTTAAAGCGTTTAATTGTAGGTGGATTTGATTGGGTGTATGAGTTTAGCCGTAATTTTAGAAATGAAGGAATGGATAGAACACATAATCCAGAGTTCACTGTTTTAGAATGGTACACTGCTTACAAGGATTATTTTTGGATGATGGAAATTACGGAGCAATTGTTTGAAAAAATTGCCTTGACTTTACATGGTACGACTGTTTTAAGTGTTGGAGATAAAACAATTGATTTTAAAGCACCTTATCGTCGTGTAAGTATTATGGATGCTATAAAAGAAAATACAGGTATTGATATAACAGGAATGGACGAGACAGGTTTAAGAGAAGTTTGTAAAACCTTGAAGATAGATGTAGCGCCAACGATTGGAAAAGGAAAGTTAATTGACGAAATTTTTGGAGCCACTAGTGAGCATACCTATACACAACCCACTTTTATCATTGACTATCCTGTGGAAATGAGTCCTTTGACAAAGAAACATCGTAGCAAAGAAGGCTTGGTAGAGCGTTTTGAATTAATGGTAAATGGTAAAGAATTAGCGAATGCCTATTCGGAATTAAATGACCCAATTGATCAGCGTAAGCGTTTTGAAGATCAATTGGCTTTAATGGAAAGAGGTGACGATGAAGCTATGTTTATTGATCATGACTTTTTAAGAGCCTTAGAGTACGGTATGCCACCAACTTCGGGCATTGGTATTGGAATAGATCGTTTATGTATGATGATGTTAAATCAACCATCCATACAAGATGTATTGTTCTTCCCTCAAATGCGCCCGGAATCCTTTGGAAAGGACTAGTCAAAAAAGAAAACTAAATCGATGCACCCGTTTATGGGGAGAAGATGCGAAAGCAAATGATTTATCGAAAAAATCAAAAAAGGAGTGATTAAAAAGGATTTAATTTTTTGAATCCTTTTTAATCACGGTAATTCAAAGCTGGTTTAATATCCCCAAGTAATGCTTTGTATTTATAGTCACCAATACTTGCTTTAAATTCTTCATTTGCTTTTTGAATCAATGCAGGATTGCTCATTAAGTCGATCGCAGTTAATGCCATTGTTTTACTTGCGACCAACATTCCTTTGGTTCCTATTTCAGTCCCACCAGCTGCAACCGCTTGCCAGCTATGTGCGGGTGTTCCTGGTACCCAGGTTGCTGCACGAAGACCAACAGTCGGCTTACTATAACTCACATCACCCACATCGGTTGAGCCTGTATTGGAACCATCCATCACAAAACTTAGTGGTTTGATTTTTGATGAACTTTCTATGTCAATGGGTGCGCCCATCAAACTTGGTTGAATGGTTTTAGCAAATGCTTTTTCAGCTTCGGTATAATTTACGCCACCTACTTTTTCTAAATTAGATTGCATTACTTCTGCAAGTGTTTTGTTAATTAATAAATCATGAGTACCACCAATGATATCGTATTTCATTGTGGTACCCGTTCCCATTGCAGCACCCTCTGCTGCTTTAACCACTCTATCAAAAATTTCAACAACCTCTTTTCTTTTTGGATGGCGTACATAATAATATACTTCTGCAAAATCAGGTACCACATTGGGAGCCTTACCACCATTGGTAATTACATAGTGTATTCTTGTTTCTTGTGGAATATGTTCACGCATCATATTGACCATATTGTCCATTGCTTCTACTGCGTCTAAAGCAGAGCGTCCTTGTTCGGGCGATTGAGCAGCATGAGCAGCAATGCCATAAAATTTAAACTTAGCCGATTTATTGGCTAATGCACTTGTTGTGGATACACCATTTACGTCACTAGGATGCCAATGGATCACCGCATCTAAATCGTTAAATAAACCTGCGCGGACTAAAAATACTTTACCGCTACCCCCTTCTTCCGCAGGACAACCATATACTTTAATAGTGCCTTTTAATTTTCCGGCAGCAATTAATTCTTTAATAGCAATACCAGCTGAAACACTTGCTGTACCAAATAAATGGTGACCACAAGCATGTCCTGCATTTTTTCCCTCAATGATTGATTTTTCAGGAACTGCATTTTGTGCAAGTCCTGGTAAAGCATCATACTCCGCTAATATGCCAATGGCAGGTGAACCAGATCCATAAGTAGCAACGAATGCAGTGGGAATGCCCGCTACGCCTGTTTCTACTGTAAAACCTGCTGCTTTTAAATGTTGAACATGAAGCGCAGCACTTTTGTTTTCTTTATATCCTACTTCGGCAAAATCCCAAATTTGTAAAGCTGTTTTTTTATTTGCCTCGTAACTCGCGTTAAGCGAATTTATTGTAGCTTCTTTGGTTGCATTTATTGCAGCTGCAGCAGGATCTAATTTAGTTTTCTTTTGAGCCATGCTGCTTAATGAAGCAAGTAATAAACTACAAATGATAAATTGTTTCATGAATAACAGGTAATATAATTATTAAAAATTTTATAAAAATAAATCAGTATAAAGGGTACCACCAGGCACAACCGAATATGCGCTTAAATCAGTAATGCCTTCGGCTGCCAATACTTGTTCATCTACAAATGTTTTGCCGGTATAGGCTAATTTTTCTTTTGATAAAATATAAAAAGCAGCGTCAGCAAGTATTGCAGGTTTGCGGCTCATATTCGCTAGCATTTCTCCTCCTAATAAATTACGCACTGCTGCAGTGTCAATGGTTGTGCGCGGCCATAAAGCATTGGATGCAATTCCATCGTCTTTAAATTCATGTGCCCAACCTATAGCCATCATACTCATATCATATTTTGAAAGCGTATAAGCAACATGTGGCCCCAACCATTTTGGATCTAAATTAATGGGAGGCGATAAAGTAAGAATATGTGCATGGGACGATTTTTTTAAATAAGGTAAGGCATGTTGCACCACTAAAAATGTACCACGTACGTTAATGCTATGTATTAAATCAAATCTTTTACTAGGGGTATTTTCGGTATCTGTTAATTGAATCGCTGAGGCATTATTGATTACCATATCAATGCCTCCAAATGTATCCACGGTTTGCTTTATTGCATTCGCAATTTGTGCTTCGTCTCTAATATCTACTTGAACGGCTAATGCTTTTACGCCTAATGCTTCTACTTCTGCGGCTGCTGAAAATATCGTTCCACCTAAACGAGGATCTTCTTCAACCGACTTAGCTGCAATTACTATATTAGCACCAGCACCTGCTAATTTTAATGCAATGGCTTTACCTATGCCCCTACTTCCTCCGGTTATAAACACTGTTTTTCCTTGCAAAGACATAGTGATTCATTTAAGTTTTATAAATATTATTTCGTGAAGTCAGGACCCAAAAATTCAATTAATAAATTTGCAGTATCAATACAGGCTTTTTCTAAAATATCGTTTTTCACTATGGCATTAAATTGATTGCTAAAACTTATTTCATATTCGGCTTTATCAATTCTTGTTTTTATACTTTCGGGAGTTTCGGTTTGTCTATTTAATAATCTTTCACTTAAATCATCAATCGAAGGAGGCATGATAAATATGGAAAGACTTTTTTCCCCCAATTGTTTTTGAACACGAATAGCACCTTTTACATCAATATCCAATATAGGAACCATTCCTAAAGCCCAGATGCGGTTTAATTCGGACTTAAGTGTTCCATAATAAACACCTTCATAAACCTGTTCATATTCTAAGAATTCATTTTGATAAATAAGTCCTTCAAATTTTGCAAGGCTTAAAAAATGGTAATCAACTCCATCTTGTTCAACCCCTCTTGGAGCACGCGTAGTGGCAGAAATAGAAAAAGCTAAACGTGTAAAACGATCTAATAAATATTTAGTAATTGTTGTTTTTCCTGCACCAGAAGGTGCTGCTAATATTATTACTTTTTGTAAACTTTCAGACATGCTCAAATTTAATTAAATTATGGCGTATATTTAAGGAACAGATTTGGAAAGAATTTTTAAAAACATTGAATATGCAAAAACAATTATGGTTAGCTGTAGTAATGCTAAGTGCCTTATGTGTAAATGCCCAAAAAACAACAGATGATGCAGTAAAACCTGCCATCAAACAAGAAGACAAAAATACAAACTTTAAAAGAGAACTTTCGTTAGAAGCCAAAACTGAAGCAAAAGGGGAAGTAACCATTAAAGGCCAAAAAGTACCTTATAAAGTGGTATCAGGCACCATTCCTGTTTGGGATGAGGATGGCAAAGCCATTGCAGGTTTGTTTTATGTGTATTATGAAAGAACGGATATTACTAATAAAGAAGAACGTCCATTGGTCATTTCTTTTAATGGAGGTCCTGGTACTGCAAGTGTGTGGATGCACTTGGGATATACCAGTCCTAAAAAATTAAAAATTGACGAGGAAGGATATCCAGTACAACCATATGGTGTGGAGGATAATCCGAATTCTATTTTAGATGTTGCGGATATTGTGTATGTAGATCCTGTTAATACGGGCTTCTCTCGCATTTTAGATAAATCTGTACCTACTACAAAATTCTTTGGCGTAAATGCAGATGTTAAATATTTAGCGGATTGGATTAATACTTTTGTGGGTAGAAATAAAAGATGGGCTTCTCCAAAATTCTTAATAGGCGAAAGTTACGGAACAACACGTGTATCTGGATTGTCTTTAGAATTACAAAATAGACATTGGATGTATCTAAATGGCGTAATATTAGTTTCTCCTACTGATTTAGGCATTAAGCGCGAAGGTCCTACCAGTGCAGCTTTGCGCGTTCCTTATATGGCAGCAACTGCTTGGTTTCATAAAAAATTACCTACCGACTTACAAAGCAAAGACCTTACTGCTTATTTACCCGAAGTGGAAGCGTTTACTTTAAATGATTTGTTGCCAGCAATTGCAAAAGGATGGAACATAGATGCAGATAAGAAAAAAGAAATCACTAAAAAATTAGCACGTTATACTGGATTAAGTGAAACAGCTGTGACACAACATAATTTAGAAATTCCTTTTGATTTTTTCTGGAAAGAATTATTACGTGATCAAGGAAAAACTGTGGGTCGCTTGGATTCGAGATACATTGGTATTGATAAAAAAGATGCAGGTGATAGCCCTGATTACAATGCAGAGCTTACAAGTTGGGAGCATTCTTTTACACCTGCTATTAATATATATTTAAGGGATGTATTAGGATATAAAACAGATTTAAACTATTTTATTTTTGGACCAACTTTTCCTTGGGACAATACCAACAATCATACGGGTGATGATTTACGTCAAGCCATGATGGAAAATCCATATTTGCATCTATTGGTACAATCAGGATATTATGATGGTGCTTGTGATTATTTCAATGCTAAGTTTAATATGTGGCAAATGGATCCTGCTGGTAAAATTAAAGACAGAATGTTTTGGGAAGGCTACCGTAGCGGGCACATGATGTATTTACGTAAAGAAGATTTAGCTTCTAGTAATGAGCGCTTAAGGGTTTTCATTAAGAACAGCATACCAAAATTTGGCACGCCTGCAAAGTTTTAAGTCGCTATAAGAATTTAGCTCCTTAAAACTTTCGATAATGATTTTTCAAGAGGCCCCATAAACGGGCCTCTTTTTTTTTATCATTATATTACAACGTTCTTCTTGAAACGTTTGTATTTTTTAATTAAATCAGCGATGTATTCTTTTTTATTTTTAATCATTACCCCTCTTGCCTCTTTAGTATAGGTATCTCCCAAATGATCAAGGTAGTGTTTTGAAGTAAAAATGGCCATTTCAATCATAATAGGAAAGGCATCCATTCCCTTATCTTCAATAAAATAGTAAATACTTTTTTTATTTGTAATCCCTTCTTTTTTAGAAATATATCCTAGTTCTTCTAGCTTCTTTAAACGATTAGAAAGCATTTTGCTTGGCATATGTTCTGGAGACTCCTTGAATTCACTAAATAGGGTCTTATGTCCCCATATCATATCCCTAAGGATTAATAAGGTCCACTTATCACCTAAAATATCTAATCCGGTGGCTACAGGACAGATGGATCTAAATTCAATAACATTACTCATTTACGCTTTTCGTTTTCTACTTTGTAAAATTATAATATTAATACCAATTTCTATAAGAATTAAAAGATACAGGACTAGTGGGCATGCAATATTAATAATATATTAAGTTTAAAATATATTTTATTTGTATCTTTTTGATACTTATATTTATCATAACTAAACTAACACTAATGAATAAATTACTCAACCGATCCAATTCCAATTTTGCAGTGATTGATGGCATAAGAGCCATTGCGGTATTGTGGGTTATTGTTTTTCACACCTGGTTATTTCAATATTTAACCTTTAAAAGTTCAATTGATAAAATATATGATCATCCATTATTTTATTGGGTATCAAAAGGTGATTTAGGAGTTGATTTGTTTTTTGTTATTAGTGGATTTTTGATAGGGGGTATTATATTTAAAGAAATTAAAGCTAGGGATTCATTCAATTTTAAGCGTTTCTATGTGAGGCGTTTTTTAAGATTAACACCAGTATACATTTTTGCTATATTTTTAGACCTTATTTTATTACATAGTGTGACTCAAGAAAATGTAGTAAAATATTGGTCTAATATTTTATACATAAATAATTATATTTCCGATTCTCCTTTGGGATGGACATGGTCTTTAGCTATTGAAGAGCAATTTTATATAGTAGTTCCTTTTCTTTTAGTATTTATTTTTCCAAAATTTAGAAACAAAGCAACATTTTTTTTTATTTTATCAGCTATTTCAATAGCACTAACCTGGTATTATGTTTACTTCTTAAAACAATATAGATTACCGTTTAACCTTACTGTAACATCGAAAGAATGGAGTAATTGGTTTCGAAGTTACTACATGGCTACTCATTTAAGATATATTGGATTATTATTTGGAGTGGCTATAGCTTATATGAGTGTGTATAAATCTAATGAGTTAAAAAACATATTTGAAAAGAAGGCAGGATTATTTACAATTTTTTCATTTGTAGCAGTGATTGGATTTTTTGGAATTTCATTTACACCAGTAGGAGAATGGATACCCATGAAAACATCTATATTTTATAATTTAAATATACATGTTGGAAGATGGTATGAGATTTTAACTAGACCAATATTTTCATTGTTTGTCGCTTTTATTATCCTAGCTTCTATTTATGGTAATAATGTAATAATTAATCCAGTTAATAAATTTTTATCATCTAAATTTTTATATCCCATTGCACAAATATCTTATTCTGCTTATTTATTTCATGAAACCTTTATATTTTGGGTAAGACCAAGATTATTCACTTATTTATCGCCTAATTATTCAAATACACAAATATTTATTATTACAGTAATTATTTCTCTAATTGGCACACTTGCTGCTGCTGTAATCATGTATTATTTAATCGAGCAACCATTTCAAAAAATTAGAGACAAAATAAAGTTTGCTTAATTATTTTTAAATTTAAAAGCCCTTAACTGAAAAGTTGGGGCTTTTTAATGTATTACTTTGTCGGCACAACAACTACTTGCAAATGCATCAGGCTTGGCTTTAAAGGCAAAACCCATACCTAAAATATATCCCATAGCATCTTTTAGCGCATCATTACTTTTAAATTGA
>Ga0209188_1000441_pt1 | contig 40189 bp, 34 predicted proteins | sample C_130625_EF_Meta_FD_187307 | JGI IMG/M metagenome (GOLD analysis project Ga0209188, IMG submission 187307) | Freshwater microbial communities from Lake Croche, Canada to study carbon cycling - C_130625_EF_MetaG (SPAdes) (version 2) | ecosystem: Environmental > Aquatic > Freshwater > Lake...
TTTCGGCAGGCCGTGTGCAATCTGTTGCAACACGATTAATTGTTGAAAAAGAACGTGAACGCATGGCTTTTATCTCATCCTCCTGGTGGGACTTAAATGCAAAGACAGACCTTGGCTTTACCGCACGCTTATTGTCGGTAGATGGCAAGAAAGTAGCATCCACTGCTGACTTTGGCGCAGATGGCGCAGTGAAAGAGAAATCCCTTAAAGACATCTTGTTACTCGATGAGAAGCAAGCAAGAGCGCTTACTGAAAGTTTAGAGAACACACCACTAACCGTTAAGTCGATGGAAGAAAGCCCACGTACCGAACGCCCAAAGCCACCATTTACAACATCAACGATGCAACAAGATGCTGGTTCGCGTCTTGGCTGGGGTGCACAGATCACCATGCGTATTGCACAGCGCTTGTACGAAAACGGTTACATCACCTATATGCGTACAGATTCCATCAACTTATCTGAACAAGCCATCAAAGCAGCGCGCCAAGCCGCAACTTCGCTCTACGGAAAAGATCACGTCTACGAAACTGCTCGCGTCTACCAAGGTAAATCTAAGAACGCACAAGAAGCACACGAAGCGATTCGTCCAGCAGGAGATACATTTAAAACTCCTGGAGAGCTAGCCCCAGAACTTTCACGCGATGAGTTTGCTCTCTACGATTTAATCTGGAAACGCACCGTTGCATCTCAAATGGCCGATGCTAAGAAGATGCAGATGCGCGTTGACTTCGATGCGCAGACAGCGGATAAGAAGGAGACCATCTTCCGCGCCAACGGTTCTGTCATTACCTTCGCAGGATTTCTCGCTGCTTACGATGACATCGCAACTGATGAGAATAAAGATGAAGAGTCTGAAGACCGTCGCCTACCTGCCATGACTATCGGTCAATCAGTCAAGGTCGATGAATACTCCTGTGAAGGCCACGAAACCAAACCACCTGCTCGATACACAGAACCAACACTCGTAAAGAAACTTGAAGAGCTCGGTATCGGGCGCCCATCAACATTTGCATCCATCATTCAAACTATTCAAGACCGCGGCTATGTCTCAAAGCGTGGCCGCGCTTTGGTTCCCACCTTCCTCGCATTCTCAGTGACAGGCTTGCTCGAAACCCACTTCACCAAGCTCGTTGATTACGACTTCACCGCATCGATGGAGGAAGACCTCGACAAGATCGCAGCAGGCGAAGCCGGCCGCGTCGATTGGCTCCGCGATTTCTACTACGGCGTCGATGGCCAACCTGGGCTTAATGAATTATCACTTGACCTTGGTGTGATTGATGCACGCGCAACCAACACAATGAACTTATCTGACACTATCGAGATCCGCGTTGGTCGCTACGGAGCGTATTTACAAGAGAACATTGAAGGCGAAGATCGCAAGCTTGCCAATATCCCTGAAGGCCTAGCACCCGATGAGTTAACCCTTGCAAAAGCAATCGAACTTCTTGCAGCGCCTTCAGGTGAGCGCGAACTCGGTGTTGACCCCAAGACAAACTTTGAAGTTGTTGCAAAGTCTGGTCGCTTCGGTCCATATATCACCGAGATATTTCCGGAAGAGCCTGTCGAACTTAACGACAAGGGCGAACCCAAGAAGAAGCGTAAGAAGAAAGATGCACCAAAGCCGAAGACCGCATCTTTACTTTCTACAATGAACCTCGACACCATCACGCTAGATGATGCACTGCAACTACTTTCACTACCGCGCGTACTGGGCACAAACAGCGCAGGAGAAGAGATCACTGTACAAAATGGTCGTTACGGTCCGTATCTCAAAGCTGGCGCAGATTCACGCACACTGACATCAGAAGATCAATTATTCTCAATCAATCTTGATCAAGCTCTTGAGATCTACTCAAAGCCAAAGGAACGTCGTCGCGGTGTTGCCAAGCCTCCACTAAAAGAACTTGGGCTTGACCCCGGCAGTGAAAAACAAGTGATCATTAAAGATGGACGCTTCGGTATGTATGTCACCGATGGTGAAACCAATGCAACCCTTCGTCGCGGTGACACCCTTGAGGCAATGACTCTTGAACGCGGACTCGAACTCCTTGCCGGCCGCCGTGCATGGGAAGCAGAGAACGGTCCTTCTCCAAAGAAATCACGTAAAAAGGCTGCAAAAGCAAAGCCCGGCGATACCGCACCAACTCTAACAAAGAACACTATTAAAAAGGCTGCAACAAAGAAAAAAGCAGCCAAGAAAGCGACAGGAAAAGCAAAGAAGAGCGCTGAGTAGACTGCACTCATGACTCAAGAGACGTGGTTACTTACCGGCGGTGCTGGATACATCGGCACACACATTGCCGATGAATTCATCCGCGCAGGCAAGTCTGTCGTTATCTACGACTCTCTCTACCAAGGTCTTGAATCTCGCATCGTTTACTTGCGCGCAAAGCACAACGTCGAGATCCCATTCATCAAAGCTGACATTCGCGATTACAACGAACTTGAAAATGTAATCCGAACCCACAAGATCGATGGCATCGTACATACTGCAGCTCTTAAAGCGGTCGGTGAATCAATGGAAAAGGCTGATGAGTATTTCCAAGTAAACCTTGAAGCAACACAAAAACTCATTCGAATTGCAGAACGCAATAACGTACAGAAATTTATCTTCTCTTCAACCGCTGCCGTCTACGGCAGCCCAGATTCAATGGAACCTTGCAAAGAAGAAGGCCCGAAGGCCCCGATCTCTCCATACGGTGACTCTAAGTTCCAAGCAGAATCAGCAGTCACCGAATTCATAAACAAGACCGGTAACCACGGCACATCACTTCGCTTCTTCAACGTAGTCGGTGCCGCAGCTCCAGAACTACTCGATAACTCAGTTGAGAACTTAGTTCCTATCGTTCTTGGCAAACTCAAAAAGGGCGAAGCACCGACAATCTTCGGCACTGATTACCCAACGCCAGATGGAACATGTATCCGCGATTACGTAGACGTCCGTGATATCGCCCGCGCACATTTAGCTGCAGCAGATGCAACAACAAAACTTCCACCCGCCATGAATATCGGAACCGGTCGTGGCGCATCAGTGCGCGAAATCATCAAGCTCGTTCTCGAAGCAACACACAAGACCGATACCAAGGTCGTCGAAACCGATCGTCGGGCTGGGGACCCAGCATTTCTCTGCGCCGACATCAACCTCGCAAAGTCAGCCATGGGTTTCACATCCAAGTACTCACTCGAAGAGAGCGTTAAAAGCCTCTTTTAGCCCCTTTTAGGCGCGACACCTGCGCCCGATAGACTTCACGCATGTCCAAGGGCCTTCCGAATCCAGCCGCGCCGGCCCCTGATGCCACCCGCAGCGTCTTGGCAATCCCAGATTTTCGCAAGCTCTGGAACTCCATGGTCTTCTCTTCTCTCGGCGATTGGCTCGGCTTACTGGCAACGACCGCGCTCGCACAACAACTCTCCGGCGGTTCCTACACCACCGCAAACTTTGCAATCGCCGGCGTCTTTATCGCACGCCTTCTGCCTGCAGTATTTCTCGGCCCCTTCGCCGGAGTAATCGTCGATCGCTTCGATCGTCGTCGCCTGATGGTCGCAGTCGATATCGTGCGCGGGCTGCTCTATATATCTATCCCAATCGTGCACACATATTTCTGGCTCTACACCGCAATGATCTTGGTCGAATGCTTAACGCTTTTCTGGTCACCAGCTAAAGATGCATCCGTTCCCAACCTTGTCCCCAAAGATAAACTCGAAAATGCAAATCAAGTAACGCTACTCGCTTCTTACGGCACAGCACCGATCGCATCAATCCTCTTTACATTCCTTACCTTGATTTCAGGCGCAATCGCTGCAATCAGCCCATTACTTCCAAGCACATCTGTTGATATCAGCCTCTATATCAACGCACTTTCTTTCTTCTTCGCTGCATGGACTATCCGCAGCCTTCACAACATCCCAAAGGGCTCCGCTTCCAAGAGCGCATCATCTGAAAGCGTTCTGCAATCACTTGTGCACGGATGGAAATCAGTATCCTCATCAAAAATTATTCGTGGCCTCGTTGTCGGAATGGTCGGAGCATTCTCAGCAGCCGGCGCCGTCATCGGTTTAGCTCGCACATTCGTCGGCGATCTCGGTGGCGGCGACGCCGCTTACGGTGTTCTCTTCGCCGCAGTATTTACCGGTCTTGCCATCGGCATTGCATTCGGCCCCAAAGTATTTGCGCAATTTTCTCGCCGCCGCTTATTCGGCGCATCCCTTGCCATCGCGGGCGCATTCCTGATCTTGCTCGCAGCCGTTTCCAACCTCACCCTTTCAATCTTTATCGTTATTGTTTTGGGCGCATTTAGCGGAATCTGCTGGGTTACTGGATTCACTATGTTGGGCATGGAAGTCCACGATGAAATCCGCGGCCGCACCTTCGCCTTCGTGCAATCACTCGTGCGCATTACCTTGGTCTTAGTCCTAGCTGTTGCACCGATCATCGCCGCCACCATCGGCGTGCACCACTTCATCATCCATCGCGCCAGCATCCATTACAACGGCGCTCAAGTAACAATCGCCATCGCAGGTCTGATTGCACTTCTCATCGGCCTTGTTTCTTACAAGCAGATGAAAGATCGCCCCAATGTTTCACTATGGTCAGACATCTTGGCAGCCCTCCAAGGCGAACTCGGTGCAATCACTGGCGCACCCACACAAGGAATATTTATCGCATTCGAAGGCGGCGAAGGCACTGGCAAATCAACGCAATCACAACTACTTGCAAAGTGGCTTGAACAAGAAGGCGAAACCGTTGTTTTATCCCGCGAACCCGGTGGAACTGATCTCGGAAAAGATTTACGCAAAATTCTTTTAGGTCATGAAACGGGTGCGATATCACCACGCGCTGAAGCACTTCTATACGCCGCAGATCGCGCACACCATGTTGATTCTGTGATTCGTCCAGGGCTTGCCGAAGGCAACGTTGTTATCTCAGATCGCTACTTCGATTCATCAGCCGCATACCAAGGCGCAGGGCGCATACTCAATCCATCCGAAGTCGCCCGCATCAGCCGCTGGGCAACCGAAAGCTTGTATCCAACTCTGACAATTCTTATCGATGTCCCTGCAGAAATCGGATTAAGCCGCCTGCAATCACGCGATCGCCTCGAAGCAGAACCAACTGATTTCCACGAACGCGTACGCCAAGAATTTCTACAAATTGCAATGATGGATCCTGAACGTTACTTCGTAGTCGACGGCACCCAATCAGTGGAAGAAATCCACGAACAAATCATCACTCGCGTTGCCGAGCTTCCAGCCCTCAAGCGCAATGCACAAGGCCCACAACAGAATAAATTCCTCAAGCCAATTCGTATTGCAACGAGCGCTGTAACAAAGAGAATCAAGAAATAAATGTCTTCCGTCTTCGATGACCTTGTTGGTCAAGAACACATCATCGATATCCTCCAAAAAGCAGTTGCAGCTTCTCGCACAGGCGAAGAATCACAAGAAATGACCCACGCGTGGGTCTTCACCGGCCCACCAGGATCAGGCCGTTCATCAGCGGCTGTCGCATTCGCTCAAGCACTTATCTGCCCCAACAACGGCTGCGGCACATGCTCTGATTGCAACTCAGCTAAAACCAGCGGCCACCCCGATGTCGAAATCATTCGCACCGAAGGTCTTTCAATCAAAGTAGAAGAAATCCGCGAACTCCTTACCCGTGTCGCTTGGGCACCATCAATGGGCGGCTGGCGCGTAGTCGTTATGGAAGATGCCGATCGACTTACTGAATCTGCAGCAAACGCACTACTCAAAGCAATTGAAGAGCCCGGAACACGAACAGTCTGGTTACTCTGCGCACCAACTCTTCACGATGTGTTACCGACAATCCGTTCACGTTGTCGTCACCTACAACTACGCACGCCTTCACTGCAAGCAGTCACCAATGTACTTATCAATCGCGACAACATCGCACCCGGCATGGCTGACTTTGCAGCGCGCGTAAGCCAAGGCCACATCGGCCGCGCAAAATATCTTGCAACAAATGAATCTGTGCGTAGCAATCGCAAAATCATTATGCAGCTTCCACTTCAGCTCGGCTCACTTGCCGCAGCTTTCCAAGCCGCACAAACTCTTGTAGATCTAGCAACACAAGAAGCAAATGAATCATCCGATGAACGCGATGAAAAAGAAATCGAAAAACTTCAAGAAGCCTACGGAAAAGGCGCAACCGGCGGAGCCAAAGCCGTCAAAGAGTTAGAGAAAGAACAAAAGTCTCGCGCTACCCGTATGGTCCGCGACTCAATCGACGGGGCACTTCTGGATATCGCAACTTTCTACCGCGATGTAATGATGGTGCAATCAGGTGCTACCGAGTCAATGATCAACACTGATATGCGCGAACAGATCGAAAACTATGCCTCATCCCACCCAACACACTCAACAATTCTAAAAATCAACGCCATCATGGACGCCCGCACCAACCTTGCGCAGAACACAGCTCCACTTGTTACATGCGAAGCGTTGATGTGCCGATTAGCTAAACCCTAAGTTTAAAGAAGCAGGTTATATTGATTTTTTGACCGGCCGAATCCTGTTTCGCCACGCATATAGACTGACGTAAATGAAGTAGAGCGCAAGGGCGCTTGAGATGGCAGTTGTGATTGCCAAACGACTCGACACAGCGGTTACCAAAATCGCAGCGATTACAAATTTTGACCATTCAAATTCAGCAGTTGCTCTCCGAGAGAGAATCAGTACAAGAGGGATGAAAATGACCATCCTGTAGATATAACTATCACTTGTAAACCAAATTGCAGAGTATGTAAGCATTATCGGTACTAGCCATGGCAACAGAATGTCATTATTTTTTGAGCCTATAAATTCATTTAATGCAATATTACCACTCTGTATCAAAAAACCTACCGAAACAATTGTAAGTGTGGCTAAAATTAATATTTGAGCAAAAGTCAACCCTGAATGTGAAAAAAGTTTGAGGCCAAAAGACACTCCGTAAGGAGACCCACTTTGAGTCACATTCATAATTTCTTTGATCTGATGAATTCTTAATAACCAGTAAAGAATCGATAAGCCCAAGAATATTTTTGGCAACGTCTTGATTCGACGCCATTGAAAAATTAGCAAGAACAAAACTAAAAATATTGGCCATAATTTAAAAAAGACTGCCGCCCCTAGTACGAGCGAACCAAAAATTTGTGTAGCTAAATAGTTCTGCCGTAATAAATAAAGTCCTAACATTAATAATGTAATCGTTAATATCTCATTTCCTCTATCAAGAGCTAAAATAACGACAGGTGTGCACAACAAAATATAGAAACTAACGCTTTCAATCTTTAAAAAACGAATTGCCGCGCCCAAGGAAAGAAAGAAAACTAAAACAGCTACAAAACCTAGAAAGTTTACATTTGTTATTTGTAAAAAACGAAAAAATTCACCGACTTGCGGATTTTGATTAAAAAGTCGACCCCATGGATCACAAACATTATTCCCAATGCTTATAGGTTTTGAGCAACCCGCCGCCGAAGTTAAGTGGGCTAAATCTCCGAACAGGAAAACTCCCCCATTTAGTTTCATGGTGCCGGAACCTAGGTGACTCCAAAAATCATAAATCGATGACCTATTTAGAGCTATGGCAGAAACCCCAGCAAGAAACCCTCCAAGGGAAATCAGCACAAGAGCGGATTTTAGGATTCTGCTTGTCTTTAAGCCAGAATTTAGAAACCGATTAAATGCAAGGAAGAGAAGTAAGACGACCGAACTATCCAAAATTAGCTCTAGAACTCCGGGGTTGGTTTGAAAGTGTGGAAGCACTAGCGCTAACCCCCAGCACGTTGTAATTAACACGAAATTCACCAGATTTGCCAGCATCTAGTAAGAATATAGTGCGACTTTAGGCTTTTCAGGGATGGTCACGCCCACCCCGAAAGATGGTGCAGAATTCCTCCATGCGCCTAGACCATGTCTCTTATGTGACTTCCCATGACCAACTTGCTGACACAGTACAACGCTTAGGTTCTCGCCTCGGCAGCACATTCGTTGACGGCGGCATCCACCCACGATTCGGAACACGTAACTTCACATGTGCACTTAAGAACGGCCAATATATCGAAGTTGTCTGCCCACTGGATCATCCTGCAACAGAACAAACACCTTGGGGAAAAGCTGTCTCAAAGAAAGCCAACGAAGGCGGCGGTTGGTTTACTTGGGTCTTTAGCACTAAGGACATCGAACCAATCGTAAAGAAGTTTGGTCGCGAAGCCATCGAGGGACATCGCACTCGCCCAAACGGAACAGACTTAAAGTGGAAACAAATTGGCGTCAAAGAGATTGTAGATACTCGCGAATTCCCATTTTTTATCCAATGGCTATCAGTAGACCATCCTTCACAAGATGGGACTCCTCTTGCTGAAATCGAAAAGATTGTCATTGCTGACAATAATCAACTTGCAGGCTCTTGGTTTAGAGATGACATTATTGCATCACTGGGCGACGTAAAGATCGACTGGATAAATCCCTCGAAAAATGATGATCAGTCGGGAATTGTTGCGGTACACCTTTCAGGACCTGGCGGAGTTGTTGTCCTAGATTAGTTCTAGTTAATACTCCCAGAAGAATTACGCACATTTAGTTGAAGAACAAAATGAGGGAAAAGGCGGTCAAGTTCCCAACGCGCTAAGGTATGGAAACTTGGTGCGTAATTGGCGTTATGTGCATTTATGTGAGAATTCACCTCATCCAAATTCCAAATATTTAGCACGGATTTACTTCTACCCAGCTCAAATGGAACGTAGGTGCCAGTTGGCAAATCCAGACCAGCAATCTCTGGCTTGTATTTACCGATGGGGTTCTTGATGAAAACATTATCCGATAGATCAATGATGTCTCGGTAGTAAGTATCGATCACCCCAGCCTCCATTTCTTGAAATGCATCTATTTGAATTTCTAGATTGTACGGGCAGATTTGGTAAGCATTGAATTCTTGAAACTTGATTTTCTTATATAAATCTGGGGGAAGTACATTTAGATGGTACTCAGATTGAAGGAGAAGCATTTCTGGCAAATCAATTATCGTGTACTCGACTACTTCGGGAAAATTCAACAAAACCCCATGACAAGTACGCCCGAATCCCGCTCCAATCTCGCACACACTTTTAATCTCCTCCTCGCGACTGGTGGTTGGGATATTCGTTTTCAGAAAAAATATTTCTTGGCAGGTCAATAAATAGTCGATATTGTAAGCAATACCATCTTTGTCTTTTACTTCTATCGGATTACCTACCGAAGTTGAACCAAGTCTTGAATAAATTTCAAGGAATGAATCTGGTGAAGTACTGATAGCCATGAGTAGAAAACTTTTGTACCACCTTAAAGATTTTTCCAAAGGCTCCCAAGATGCGAGTCGAGAATTCAGCCCCCCGGCTGCCGGAAATTCTCTATCGAAGGCTTTTCACCGAGCAGAGTTACCGAAATTTCTTTCCAAAGTTTTGAAAGTTGCCCCACCTCTTAATGATATATGCCCAAGCAGGTAGTAGGATTGCAAAATACCCTACGGGTTTGGATTATTACTTCGAGTTTTGAATGGAATCGGAACATGCAATGTAGGCACTGCAACAACAGAACTGTGATGATTAACGACTTTGGGCCAATGCCGATTGCCAATTCCTTTCGGAAGGAGGGAGATGAGGATTCATTTAGGTATAAATTAACAACAAGTTTTTGTGAATTCTGCAAACTTTTCCAGATCAACGAGAATCCAAAAGTTGAACAAATGTTCCATGATGCTTACCCGTTTTTTACAAGTACTTCGAAAAGCATGGTAAGTCACTTTTCTAAATTTTTTGAAAAGTTTATGCCCTCCCCGGTGGGGGATTCATTTATTGTGGAAATCGGATCTAATGATGGATCTCTACTTGCTCAAGCCAAAAATATGGGTTTTCGCCACCTAGGAATCGACCCTTCAGGAAACGTGGTTGAAAGAGCCAAGAGCCATGGAATAAATGCAATTTGTGCATTCTTTAGTGAGAAATTGGCAAGTGAAATTGTTTCAGATCACGGGAAAGCCACCCGTATTTACGCTGCTAATGTGATTTGCCACATCCCAGACCTACATGATTTAGCGCGAGGGGTTAGGGAATTATTGGCTCCCGAGGGGTTATTCGTCTTTGAAGAGCCGTACCTAGGGAGCATGTTAGAAAAAATATCCTACGATCAAATTTACGATGAGCACATCTACATATTTTCCGGCCTCTCAGTGCAAGCAGTTTTTGCTGAATATGGCCTCCAGTTGGTGGATCTTGAAAAGCAGGGTACGCATGGTGGGTCAATGCGTTATGTGATTGCGCACGAAAGCACCACCACACCGTCAAAAGAAATGTTAGGTATTTTAAAGCGCGAAAAAGAACAAGGTCTTAACACGACTGAGACCTATTTGGAATTTGCTAATGAGTGTGAAAAGCGTAAATCGCAATTGCGAGAATTGCTTATAGGTCTTACAGAAGACGGAAATAGAATTGCGGGATACGGTGCTACCTCAAAGAGCACAACTATTCTGAACTATTGCCACATTGGTAACGAAATTATTGAGTACTTTTGTGACACAACGCCCGAGAAACAGGGAAAGTTAACCCCCGGTAGTCGCATACCAGTAATCTCTCGCGAAGCTGCGCAAGACAAATTACCTGACTACTTCATCCTATTTGCATGGAATCATGCAGAGGAAATCATGAGACTCGAATCTGAGAGAATGCCATCGAGTGTCGCGTGGATAAATATCATCCCTAAAATCGAAATTGTGTCTAAATAATAGATGAAATACATTAAATGTGCTGAACCTGGACGTGTGTATCTTGCACATGAGACAGAGATATTGGAGTGTATTACAACGGTTGCAAGGAGCGGCAACTATATTCTCAGTGAAGAAGTGTCCAGATTTGAAAGCGATTTTGCTTCCTACATCGGGATGAAATTCTGTGTCGGAGTCGCTTCAGGGACCGATGCATTAATTCTTGGCATGATAGGAATTGGAATTTCACCTGGAGACGAAGTCCTGTTACCGTCGTTGACCGCCACTGCGACCGTATCTTCAGTCGAGTGGATTGGGGCCACGCCAGTATTTGTCGATATTACCGACGACATGACTATTGATCCAGCCGAGATTCTAAAAAAAATAACAACCAAAACTAAAGCTATTATTGGTGTTCATCTCTATGGCGGAGCTTGCAACATGGATGCATTGATGAAAATCTCCGATGCATTTGATATTCCCATTATTGAAGATTGCGCTCAATCATGTGGGGCTCTATATAAAAATTCTAAACTTGGAAGTTTTGGCAAAATATCTTGTTTTAGTTTTTACCCAACAAAAAATCTTGGGGCTCTGGGTGACGGCGGTGCCATTTTGACTAATGACGAAGGAGTTTTCAAAAAGCTTCTGAAACTTCGACAATACGGTTGGAATAGTGATCGGGTTTCAATCTCAAAGGGACGAGTCTCAAGACTGGACGAGATTCAAGCTGCCATATTGAATATCAAATTAAAGTATCTCGACCAGGAAAATATTTCGAGGCGAGAAGTTGCCAAGAAATACAGTGAAGGACTGTCTTCGCTTCCAGTAGAGCTCCCAAAAGAAAAAAATGGATCCTTCCATGTTTATCACCTCTATGTGGTTAAATTACAAAATAGAGATAAAGTAAAGTCAATGCTGCATTCAAAAGGAATTGGAACCGGAATTCACTACTTCCCCCCGGTCCACGAAAACCCAAATTTTCAAAGTTATTTTCCTTCAGATAATGATCTATCCTTAAATCAAACATCGCTAGGATCAAGAGAAGTGCTTTCGCTCCCAATGCATCCTTATTTAACTATTGAGGAAATAGGTAAAGTAATTACAACACTGAATGAGATTATCTAATTTCTAGCATCTAATGACTATGAAGGCTAGTGATAAAACTCATTAACTGAGCTAGACTCGCGCCCATGAAAAGTGTCGTGATTATTGGAGCCTCAGGTTTCATTGGCTCCCACGCCGTGTCAAAATTTCGAGAATCAGGCTGGCAAATCACGACTTATTCCTCCAAGTTGAATAATTGGGAGAATGTCTCACAAGAACACATTAACTGGAATGAACCTGACTTCAAGGAATTTCCAAGGGCCGACTGTGTGATTTATGCGGCGACGCAAGTCAACAATGTGATTATTCGTGAGAATCCCACCAAATATATTTCACAAAATATATTAGTAATTGACAAATTAGCGGACGCTATCGCAAAGACTCAATCGAAACCCCACGTAATCCACTTGAGTACAGCATCCCTATACAACTCGAATTTTGGAATTAACGTCGACGAAAATTTCCCTATCTCGGAAAATAGTGATTATGACATTCTGAAAATGAAACAAGAAGAAATTTGGACTCATCATAAAGGCAAATTCGCAGGACTTTCTATTTTGAGGCTGAGCAATATTTTTGGACGAAAAAATCCGGATTCTGAATCAGGAAGAGGGTTCCTTGAAAATAGCATCAGAAGAATGTTGAAGGGAGAAATTACTTCGTGTTACGGAAACGGGGAATATTTGCGTGATTATTTGAATATCAACGATTTAACTGACGCCATTTGGAAAATTGCCAATTCCTCACTCAGTTCAAGAGTCGAAACCATTAATGTTGCTTCGGGCGAGTCAATCTATCTCATAGATGCACTTCGGATTGCAGCATTAGAAGTAAAACAAATCATGGGTTTCACACCAGAAATCGAATTTATCGTACCTCCAGAATCAACCTCTCGGACTGAAATGAGAAACTTCGAAATTGATGTGAGGAAATTACGCTCAAAAATTGATTGGGATCCGAAAAGTAACTTTCAGGACCATATTTCCAGCTACATTAAGGGGTTAGTGAAGTAAACATGAGAGAAGGAATAAACAATTCCCAGAAAGAAATGAACCCAATTGTAGAAATTCCAACATTTACAGTCGTTGAAAATCGAAATATAAAATTGTCAGTGGCAGAAGGAAATTTCAATCCACTGAATGTGAAACGATTTTTTTCCTTGGAATCTGTAAATCAAGAAACTCGTGGATTTCACGCCCACAAAATGTGTCAACAGACTATAATTTGTACTCTCGGATCAGCGACAGTAACTTGCAGGGATGGGGTTATTAGTCAAGAGTTCCAATTAAGAACAGATTCCCCGCCCCTCATAATTCCACCAGGAATATGGACGGAAATCGAACTCAACATATCCAGCAGGCTAATAATACTTGCGAGTGAATATTATGATGAATCCGACTATATTCGTGATTGGGAAGCATTTATGGAATTCAGAAAAGCACTATGAGACTTGTAATTGCGGGAGGGCTCGGCCACATAGGATCAAGTTTTTTGCACAACAAGTCATTTACCGATTATTTCGACGATATATACATAATTGATAACTTGAGTACGGAAAGATACACAAGTTTGTTCAATTTAGAGAAAGGGCCCTCTTTTGAGTTAATTAATTGCGATATAAGAAATTTGGGCGCTTCTGAGATTGCGAGAATTGGGCATGCAGATGCCCTCATTCATTTAGCGGCATTGACTAATCCGACGGCCTTGCAGGGTGATACAGAAAAAGCCCTTGCATATAATTTTGAAGCAACAAAAGCAGCTGTAGAGGTAGCATCTCAATTGAATAGTGCATTGATTTTTTCATCTTCAACGAGTGTTTATAGTTCACAAGCTGGTGTGCTCTACGAAAACAGTTCTATTTCAGAAACCAATTCAACTTATTCAAGAGTTAAACTCCAAGAGGAAGAGTTAATTCTAAAATCCAATTTGCGCAGGAGTGTGATATTTCGTTTGGGGACTATTGCGGGAATCTCACCAGGAATGCGTTTTCATACAGCAGTAAACAAGTTTTGTTTTGACGCAATTGTAAATCGTCGGGTTAATGTCTGGGATGGGGCGTTAGATTTGGTTCGCCCCTATCTTTCAACTAATGATGCTATGAGTGCGTTTGCTCTCGCGGTAAATCACGAAGAGTTACGAGGCATTTATAACCTCACTACATGCAATTTAACGGTACGTGAAATTTTGAAAAAAATCGAGGCAACAATCGGTAGCAGCTTTGAAACGAAGATAATATCTTCCCCTTATCTCGCGGAAAGAAATTACTTCGTAGACTCTACGAAAATCCGAAAGACTGGTTTGATTTCAAAGAACACAATCGATCAGGAAATCAAAGATACAATTGGAATTCTCGGAGGACTAGTTGCTAAAGAATAGAAATTTTCAAGCAGTTGATGAAATCACTGGCGCTTGGGTCAGGTCACTACCCAAGATGAAGGACGCCCGTGGCTATTTCACGGTGAGTCATACAAATGATGAGTTTACTAAATTTGAGTTGGGCTTTAAGCAGTCAAGTATTAGCTATTCCAAACAGAAGGTCTTCCGTGGTTTTCACCTCCAAACTAATCAGTGGCAGTTGATAACACTAGTTGAGGGTTCAATCACCGATTACCTTATTGATTTGGATGTAAATTCGCCAACATTTCGCATGCCAATCCGCTTGGATCTCGAGTCTCACGGATTAAACCAAGTCCTGATTCCTCCCACAGTAGCACATGCGTATTTTGTAAATTCTCCTCACTCTACGATTCAATATTTGCACACAGAGGAATATGCCCCAAGTCTGGAAATTGGAATTTCCTACAAGGATGAAGTATTCCAAAATGTCGTAAATTTTGATCTAGCTGAAGTGACAATCTCCAAGCGCGATGAAGCCTTAGGTTCTTTTGATGAAGCCTTAACTCGATTACATGATCTTTCTTGATTACAAGAGGTGGGTAACTTAAGTAGACACAAGTTCGGAGAACATTGAGGCAAAATTAAGTTTAATTGTATGAAATTCCTATTCCAGCGCCCGGGTACCAATGATGCTTAGGATTCTCTTTAAAAAATATATAGTTACGCCCATATTTGATGGAGAAGTTTCTTAATGAAGGCGAGGCGTGGCTGTTATCGCCCAGAATAATTCCCTTTGGCGAAAGCTTCGAAATTACTTTTATGTATTCTTCATATTCATAATTTGTGTCATGATTTGAATCACAAATAAACAAGTCGATGCTTGGTTCAATTCCGGACAATGCTTCATGAGAGTCCGAAAAGATAAGTTCTCCAAAATCTCGGTACGGGCGGGCATAGAGTTTTCCAGAGTTCGGATTGATATCGATACCAATATATTTTCCTGATTTTCCCTCCGATTTGTTATTCATCAATGCAAGGCTTAAAACGCAACTACCAATCCCATCGGATACCCCAGATTCGACAATTAACGTAGGTTTTGTCGACCGCGCAATTACATACCAACCAACTCTGCGAGCGTATTCTGCTTTCGAATCGCCCATGTTATTTTCTGAGAGAAATTTCCTAAAGTGTTCCCGTAATGCTAAATCTGATTGGATCTCCGCAATATAGCCTTCAATCTCATTTATAGAAACGTTCAACACAACTGACAGAATGCTAGATAGATCCCGAACATTTGAATCTTCTAGAGCATAGTAGAAATTACTAATTTCCGTTTCTTGGGTTCGCCAAGCGCGGGCCAGTACTCTTAATTGCTTGAGATACCTATCGGTAATTCTCTTCCTGATGAAATACTTTCCAAGCCATGTTCGACGCAGCAAAAATCTTGCATGTTGTGGAACTAAACCAAAATTCCAATTACTACGATCCACTCAAGTCTCCACAAGAATCTTAAGTTCATGTGACAAATCATATTTAGGTGACCAAGATAATTCACTCTTAATCTTGCTTGCGTTAATCGCATATCGGAAATCGTGGCCAGGGCGGTCCGGGACAAAATCGATTTTGGAAGTTGGAAGACCTAGTTCTCTTAGAATGACATTAACAATCTCAAGATTGCTGACATGTTCAACATCCCCAATATTGTAGATTTCTCCCGGTCGTCCTCCTGAAAAGACTTTCGCAATTCCATTGCAATGGTCAGCGACATGTATCCAATCTCGAGTGTTTAGACCGTTTCCAAATACCGGAACTTGATGACCTGCCTTGAGCAAGCTAATGAATCTGGGGATCAATTTCTCGGGATACTGGCCAGGTCCGTAGTTGTTCGAGCACCTGGTGATCACGATGTCCGAGTTAAAAGTTTTAAAATATGACAACGCCAAAAGATCTGCTGATGCCTTCGATGCACTGTAAGGAGATGAGGGATTTAGAGGGTACGTTTCACTCGCAAAACCATCGGCTATGCTTCCATAAACTTCGTCAGTCGAAACTTGTAAGAATCTAATCTTTTTTTGCTTTGCAATTTCCAGTAAATTTGCAACACCCATAAAATTCGAATGAACAAAAACATCTGGATTCAAAATAGATCTATCCACATGAGTCTCAGCAGCGAAATTAATAATTCCTATTAAATCGTCAGGTAATCGGTCGGAGATTTGCCGATTACATATATCACCTTCAATGAATTCAAAGTTGTCTAAGCCCATATATGGCTTAAGTTTCGAGATATCCCCAGCATAGGTGAGCGCGTCAAGGACTACTATTCTGGTCGATTCAAAATTTTCAAGTTTTCCGGTCATTGCCATTTGGACGAAATGAGACCCAATGAAACCAGCCCCACCAGTGACCAGAATAGATTGCATGCAAGATACTATACACAAATGATGAATCAAGGAGTATTACTTGCGGGCGGATACGGCACTAGATTAGGACCTGTCACAAAATCTACCAACAAACATTTCTTGCCTATTTTTGATAAGCCCTTAATCTATTATTCCTTAAGCACAATGATTCTTTCAGGCGTACAGAAACTAGTAATTGTCTGTGCAGATGAATTTGCTCAACAGTTCAAAAGACTACTTGATGATGGCTCCGATTGGGGCATCAGCATCTCATATGCAATTCAATCTGAGCCAGCAGGAATCCCACATGGATTACTCGTCGCCGAAGAATTATTGCAACCAGGTCAGAATATTTTATTGGGACTCGGAGACAATGTGCTTTATGGTCCAGGTACAGGGAGAGATTTATTAAGAGAGTCGTCCGACAATTTCACAGAAATCTACTGTTTCCAAGTCTCGAATCCGTCAAGCTTTGGGGTTGTTGAGGTTGATTCAGATGGTGAAATTTTAAGCATAGAAGAAAAGCCACAAAAGCCTAAATCAAATTTGGCAATAACTGGCTTTTACTCACTGCCTTACGAAGCGATTGAAATCGCCAAGACACTATCAAAATCAAACCGAGGAGAGTTTGAAATTGTGGATCTTCTGAACATTTTCCATTCAAAAAATAGACTGAGGGTAAATATTCTTCCGAGAGGAACCGCTTGGTTAGATGCCGGATCTCAAAAAGGACTGCTCGAATCTTCAGAGTTTGTCCATGCGATTCAGAATAGGCAGGGTTACTTGGTTGGATCACCCGATGAAGCCGCTTGGAGAATGGGGAACATCGATTCCGAACAACTCTTGCGAAATGCGAAAAAATTCAAAAATTCGGATTATGGCATTGCCCTCAGAAATCTAATTAACGAAAATGAATAGATTGGCAACTTGTCTGATGAATTCAATAGGGCAAAATAAAATTCAGAAGAGATCCTCAGACAATTTAGAGCGATTTGGATCAAATTACGGAGGATGGTCAATTTGCACTTGCTCAAAACATGGAATAAACGAGGGACTTGTAGTGAGTGCAGGAGTCGGAGAGGACATTTCGTTCGATTTAGAAATCTCAGCACTTTTTAATACGCGGATAGTTCTTGTTGACCCAACGGCAAGATCCAAGACGCACATAGAAAAACTATTTACTAGTGCACCCATCGAGCGCACTGCACCGTATTCTGAAACTGGATGCCAGCCCCTAGAGGCCTACAAGGCTACCTCCCAAATGTTAATGAATATATTTTTTGAAAATGTTGCCCTCTGGAAGAATTCCTCAGGCATAGAACTTTACCCACCTAATGATGACAAGAATGTGTCTTTCAAAATCTACAAGTCAAGGAAAATCTCAAAGCCAGTGAAGTTTTTTCCAAGCATTGATTTACCCAGACTTATAGAACTTTACGAAATTCGAAATTCAGAAATAAATCTACTGAAGATGGATATCGAAGGTAGTGAGTATGCGGTGTTGGTAAATTTGCTCAAGACATCAGTTAGACCAAGACAAATCGCAGTAGAATTTGACTTCCTCAGGCAGAAGAATGTACTAATTGGTATTCTAAAATACGCGCAAATCTTAAACAAGCTTTCTAAGTCACAATACCGATTAATTCATGTCGAAGGCCTGAATCATACTTTTGTATTAGAGAAATTCAATGACTAGCAGAGTTGAACATTGCACATTATTTAACAAGAATTATCTTCTTGAAGGCCTTTCCCTGATAAACTCCTTTCTCAGCTCGGTTCCAGAAGGAAATCTTTGGGTTCTCTGCCTAGATGAAGAAACCTTCCAAGTGATAAATACTTTACCATCAAAAAGCATAAAACCAATTTCTCTGCAAGAAGTCACGATTCTAAAAGAATCCTTTGATAAATTTCTTGAAAATAGATCTTTTGTCGAGTCGATATTTACCATAAAGTCTCACTTTGTTTGTTATGTTTTATCAAAATTAAAGAAAGATGATTGGCTAATTTACCTTGACGCAGACATTGCGCTTACGGAAGATTACAAATTGCGTGAAGTTCCCAAAGGCGGGGATCACATGATACTAAGTCCTCATTACAGATCAAAGCTATCGGCTAAAGGCTCAGTCTCCGGAAAGTTCAACGCGGGATATGTTGGCTTCCGTGTATCAGCTACTGGAATTGAAGCTGCAAACTGGTGGCGTGATTCCTGTACGCGCTGGTGCTATGTGACGACGGAGAATAATCTTTACGCTGATCAGAAGTATTTGGAACATCTACAAAGCATGTGGCCAACCGAAACTTTCATCGCAGAATTTGGATTGAACCTCAGTACGTGGTCGCTTGACCAAGATCAAGAGATATCAAGAATTAAAAAAACCGTCTACATTTCCCATCACCCTGTTCTCTCATTTCATTTTCATAGTTTGAAACATTCGGAATTTATTACTTACTTAGGAATAAATCGTTATGGGAGAATACTTTCACACAAGAAGATTAGAAAAGAGATTTATTATCCATATGTTAGAAGTCTTTATCGAAATCGCAAAGAAGTGAATCACCGATTAGGAAATTCTACGAGGATAGAAAATCGCATACTTCCTTCAGGTATTGGTATTAAAAGTCTAGTCCGTGGACTACTTAATGGTGATATTGTTTTTAATCGACTACTGAGAGGTTGAGATGGATAGACAAGTCGAGATTGCTCCCATTTTAGTCCTCGCATACAACAGACCTGAGAAAACTCGAGCCATCCTGGAAAAATTAAAATTCTTTGGGATAAGAAACTGCTTTGTATCAGTAGATGGGCCAAAGCTCAATAATTCTGAAGACAAAGTCAGGGTCGAAAATACTATTAACATAATTGAAGATCTGAGTACCCAAATGGAAATTCTACTCAATTTTTCAACTACAAATTTAGGATGCTATGAAGGGGTAGTTTCTGGCATTGATTGGTTTTTTACTCAAGTCCCAAGCGGCATCATTTTAGAAGATGATTTGGATTTCGACTTTCACTTACTCGTTTTCTTGTCGGAGCAGTTAGTTAAACATAGATCAAACTTGAATATTGGCAGTATCTCAGGTTTTCGAGATGAAAGATTTCCTGATAACGGAAAATCATTGCAACTCTGTACTTGCTTTCCATCAAGTTGGGGCTGGGCAACCTGGTCAGATCGCTGGAGTTATTTGGAAAGAGAGATTAACTTTTTCTTCTCATGCAAGTTGGGCTTCGCACTTCTATTTGATGGGATGCTTCCCACTTTTTTTCATTGGAAAGGAGTTCAGAGGCGATTGAAGATGAGGGAACTTGACTCATGGGCCTACCGATGGCTTTTTACTCATTTAGTTAGACACTGGAAGTCAGTAGTTCCTTCCAACAATTTAGTGACAAACGTTGGCTTTGGATCCGATGCGACCCATACGCTTGGAACTTCAGATAGAAAATTTTCTCGAGGAATAGCCGATGAATATGGTGTTCAGCCGGTTACAAATGCAAAAGATTATGACTTTTTTCTACTTTCACGGGTGTATGGTTACAGTAATATCTTTTCGAAAGTGAAAAATCGCACCCTAAAAATTAATAGAAAATCACATTATTGATATTCTTAAAGTTAGCGACATTTTCAATTAAATGATGAGCTACGGCTTGGGGCAAGTATATTTCCTGAATTTGACGTCGATAAATGGAAAAGATTGCCACCCAGACAGATATTTTTGAATTTGTACCAATAAAAACTCGACCATTTTGAAACAAGAAGATTACATCTAAGGCAGATTTAGAGATTCCCGAAACTTCAATCCCATATAAATTACTATGTAGCGATTCCAATGCGGAATCCAAAGTATCTGAAGCGACCTGCAGTTTTGAAATACCCGGGTATTTTCTCAGCACTATATCTATTTGAAATTTGATTGACTCAAAAGAAATTGGTTTTTTGGTATCAAGTGAGATTAGATCACCAAGTCGTAGGTGTAACGACAGGTGATTGTTATCGTCTTCGCCAGACATGATATCTCTCATCTCTCCAATACACTGAATTTTTTCTAGCATTATGGAGATTGCCGTTTGCGAAATAGTTCTGGTGGAGTAATGCCCACGCAACTGGAAAGTCCAGGGCCTAATTCGATTAAAGCCAGAATTTGTATTTGCTTCCGCTACGAATCCTGATAAGAGGAGAAACCTACGAGAGAATCGTCTCAATAATCGGATAATTCGGTGAGACCTAGAACTAACTTTCGGATCGCCAGGTATTGTGAAATCACGAATCTCTGTTATCTGAACTTTATCTGATAAAAAAGTCAATTCATTCCTACGCTCGGTCACACCAGACGAATGAAAGACTAACCTGGCATTTCTGTTAGGAAACTTTATCAAAACATCTTCCAGAAGTGCCCAAGCATAAAGCTGGGAACCCAAACCACCCCAACAGTGAATTTCTAGTTGTACTTTTGGTAGATTCACCCAGCAAGCATATGGCATAAGCGGTTAGAGAGATGTTGGTAAACAATGGAGAATCGACCAAGCTTTCTATTTTTGAGCGTTCATGAGGAAGAATATTCGAGAACGGGAAATCTCTATAGTGGCCTCGTGAACCTCGGTTACGGTCCTCAATTTTTTAATTTGAAACAATTTGGAATTTCCACATGGAAAACAATAAATTTCATTAAGCGCACAGTCGTTCCGAACCAAATTATAGTTGTTGGATCAGGTTCCCAAAGATTGGCAATTTTGATGCGCATATTTGGGCTTAAGAGATTTATATTTGACATGGGCTGGACTCTCACAGAAAGCTACTTATCAAACCGTGCAAAAATATCAATTCTAAAAATTACCAAGATTTATTTTCTTGACTTACTGTCAATTCATCTTTCCTCAAAAATTCTAGTTGAAAGTCAACAGCAAAAAATTTATGTGGCCAAGACTTTTTTTGTAAAAATGGACAAACTTCATGTGTCTTTTACTGGTTTCGATGACACTAAATATAATCGAATACAGCCCGTTAGACCAGTCGAAGTTGTAATCCCTGAAGCATTTATATTATTCAGAGGCAAACGAAATGCAGAATCTGGCATGGAAAACATCGCAGCATTAACAAGGAACCCCATCTTCGAGGATGTCAAATTTCTAATTGCTACTAATAAGAAATTGGATGACTTGAATTGGGGTCCGAATGTAACCTTCATTACTAGGAGAATAGAAGATGCAGAGTTGGCTTGGCTATTTCTAAACTGCAAATTATCGCTTGGTCAACTCTCGAATTCTCGACGGTTAAGAAACACCATCCCGCATAAAGTCTTTGAAGCCTGCTACTTTGGAACAGTCAATGTTCTAATTAAGAATTCTGCGGCGCATCTACTGCTTGGGGATTCAGCCTGTGTTGCAGTGGAGTTGGGGGAAGAACTTGCTCGAACATTGCACAATACTTTAGGCGATTACGGGATTATGGAAACTAAAAGAATTCGATCTAAATGCATCGCAACTGATTCATTTACGCAGGAAAAGATTACTCAAAAATTTCTCGAATTTGCAAACTATATGAAGTAAATTTGATCAATTTTGTGTGCCATTAATTCTGGGCGAAATAATTGCAAACGATGTTGTGAAAACTCGCGAAAATTCTTCTTGCTCGAAATTATTCCACATATTTTTCCCTTCAAATCTAATGCATTAGAAGTTTCAAACAAGAATTCATAATCCGCCCCAAGTACCTCGGGAATGGCAGAATTATTCGCCGCGACTATCGGAATTCCGTGAGACATAGCTTCAAGAAGCACAAGGCCAAAACCCTCATACAAGCTTGTGAGAACAAACAGATCCCACTTTTCCAGATAAGAATCTACATCACGCGTCTTACCAATCCACGAAATTTTATCACTTTGGCCTAAATCAGATGCCAATTTCATTAACTCGACTTCAAGTTTGCCTTCCCCAATGATCTGCAACTTATAAGGATATTTAGTTTGGCCTTGATTTAATAAGGTAAATGCCTGCAGCAAAGTTACTAAGTCTTTTTGAGGGACTAACCGGGCAATAGTTCCAATCACGAAATTGTCAGCAGATTTGTGCTCCTTTCTTTCCACTGGAAGAGGTTCCTCACTCCCATATCCGTAATGAACAACTTGAATCTCCTGACCGCTAGGTACCTCATGGTGTTGTCTCATGAACTTTTCAACTGCCTTGGAAATAGCAATGCATTTATGAGTACGCCGCAACACTTGCCTGGATAAGTAATTTGAAATCAATTTTGGGGCACCCGGGAAGAAAGGTTCTGCATTATGACGAGAAACAACTCGCACCATTGTTTTACCCGAAAATAACGACAAAAGCTCAGCCCTTGGAAGGTGAGAATGAAGAATCACATTCTTATCGGAGATAGTCTTGCGAATGGCAAATACTTGTCTTATTGGATTCAAATTGAATAAGCTAAGATTTACTGTTGCGCCGATGGAATAGAATTCTCGTATGAGTTCAGGTTCCCCCTTCAGCGGTAAAACCTCGACGGAATATCCGAGTTTCAATTGCTCCCGAACAAGCGTCAGTAGTTGATTCTCCGCCCCACCACGATTTATAGTGGTAATAAGATGAACTACTTTTTTCATCCTAAATTACCATTTTGAAATATTTAACTGTTCGAGAGATTCCTTCCCTTAATTCAACCGTTGGACTCCAATCAAGCAGTTCCCGAGCTTTAGAAATATCAGGACAACGTTGCTGTGGATCATCCGAAGGAAGTAGTTCCATTATTAATTCTGAATTGGAATTGGACTCTTGTCGGACTATGTCTGCCAGTTCTAACATCGTGAACTCATTCGGGTTGCCAAGATTTATAGGTTCGCTCATCCGCGTCGGCAATTGAAGCAGCTTCAAAATGCCCTGCACCAAATCATCCACGTAGCAAAAAGATCTGGTTTGGGTACCAGCCCCGTAAATAGTCAAGTTCTCATTTCGGAGGGCCTGGACAATAAAGTTACTAACAACTCGTCCATCCTCCACCGCCATTCGAGGACCATAAGTATTGAATAATCTTGCAACTCGCACATCGACGTTTTCTTGCCGCATATAGTCGTAACAGAGAGTCTCAGCCACCCGCTTACCCTCGTCGTAACAAGACCTTATTCCAATGGGATTGACGTTACCCCAGTAATTTTCTTTCTGGGGAGAAATCGTTGGATCACCGTAGATTTCGCTCGTTGATGCCTGAATAACAATTGCTCCTGTTCGAACAGCCAGACGAAGCGCATTCCTCACCCCCAGAAAATTAGTTTCAATTGTCTTTATAGGATCAGCTTGATACTGAATTGGTGAGGCGGGACAGGCAAAATTTAAAATTGCGTCGCAGTCAAAAACATAAGGTGTTCGAACGTCTTGATTTTTGAAAACAAAGTTTGGATTATCCATGAGGTGTTGGATATTCTCGAGAGAACCCGTACTCAAATCATCGATTCCGATAACAAACATGCCATTTTCTAGCAGCTCGTCTGCCAAATGAGAGCCCAGGAAACCCGCCGCCCCTGTCAACACAACGTTCATCATGAAGCTCCCCTTTGTATCTATCCCCAATACTAACTGGTGAGAATTGAGGTGACTCGACTTATCCAACTTTCAACCGAATGCTGATTTGAACATATATGCCGTCGACGTCGTTGCTCCATTATAACCTCCGAATGAGCCTTACTCGCGAATGAGAGAAATTCACTCTTCAAAGTGAGGCCGATTCCCTGACCCCAGTAACCGAAAATTTGTAAGTATTCAATATTGGTAGTTATCACGGGCAATCCGCAAAGGGTCGCCTCAATCAGAGTTTTATCCAGTGAACCCTCATATGCATGGACAAAGACATCGTAAAAGTGCAAAAGTCCTGGCAATTCGCTCCTCCTTACACTAGGTAAGAAAATTAACCATTCCAAATCTGGATTCCCGTCGTAACTATCTAGTATGAATTTTGAATATAGATTCGCTGCCTCATTTGAAGGGCTTCCGATTAATGTGAGAGTGAAATCAAAACCCAAACCTCTTAATTCAATTCCAAATTCAATAATTTTTTCAATTTTCTTGGAAGAATCAAATCTACCAACGTGCAAAAAATTTATTTTCTTAGGAAGTTCATGCACCGCAAACTTGAAAATGTTCGAATCAACTCCTTGCCCAACGGGATAAGTCTTAGGGCCTTCGATCGGGCACGATCCCGATGTCGATGTAATAATGCCATCCACGAATAAATTAGCAAACGTAAGGTACCTCGATTTGTGCTTGTGAGCGTACCAAAGGTAATGCTTGATTCGGAATAATTTCGTTAGCGGGGATAGTAGCGCGGACTGAACATCAGTCATGTGTGAAAAAACTACATCGACCGATTCCGAATTTAATACCCTGAAGAATTCACGATAAAGATTAAATAGATTCCTTAATGGCCTGCCGTTTATCCAGAAAGTGGAACGGATAAAAATATTTGAATGCGATTTGTAATCACCAGGATTTGCAGTCAGAACGACAACTTTGCGAAAATTTGGCGCTAGTTTTTCTACTATGTCAACTTGGTGAGATAGAACAGGGTGGTTTACACCCATTGTAAAATTCACGACCAATAGAACTTTCATCCCACCCCCAGAAGTCCGTAACTTATTGTAGACTTGAGAGGCGTTTGAACTCTCCACAAATGAGGTAAATCAATGACGGTGCTCGTAACTGGCGCAGCTGGTTTTATCGGTGCACATTTAACCCAGCGGCTTTGCTTTGAAGGTCACGAAGTAGTTGGGGTAGACCGTATGTCGGATTACTATTCTCCGGAACTAAAGAAACACAGACTGGAGACTATTGTTCCTAAACAAGTAGACTTCAGAAATCTAGACCTGCGCAATTTCACAGAAACCTTGGATCTAATCAGGGAAGTAAAACCTCAAACCATATTTCATCTGGCCGCTCAACCCGGAATCAGACTTCCAGTTGAACAATATTCGTCTTACATCGGCGATAACATTCAAGGTTTCCAAAATATTTTGACTTCAGCAGTGGAAAATGATGTCCCGAACTTTCTCTATGCATCATCTTCGAGTGTTTATGGAAATTCAGACAAAGTGAATTTATCTGAAGACGAGAAAGACCTTTCTCCAATAAGTTTCTATGGAAAATCTAAATTACTCAATGAAGTCATGGTGACTGCTTTCACTAAAGGAACCGCGACGAGAGGACGCGGATTAAGATTCTTTACCGTGTACGGTCCATATGGGCGACCAGATATGGCATATTTCAGACTTATTGGGAAAGCACTTGTAGATAGCCCATTTGTGCTATTCGGAGATGGCACGGCACTTCGAGATTTGACCTATATCGATGACGTTGTCGAAGCATTGGAACGTTTAGGGGATGAGTTAATGACGCACCCTTTGGGTTATTCCGATGTAGTTAATGTTGGGGGAGGAAATCCGGTTTCAATGAGTGAGATGATTGAAACTATTTCGGTTATTACTGGGAAGAGATTGAGCGTCGATAAAGAAGCCAAAAATAAGAATGACATGGATTACACATGTGCGGCAACTACAAACCAAGTCAAACTAATCAATTGGAAACCGACAAAGTCACTTAAATATGGTCTGGAAAAGACTATTAACTGGATGCAACAAGAAGTGGATAAAGCAGAATTAATTGAATGGTTGAAGCCAGATTAGAAGTTATTAGATCCAACTTTGAATTAGAACTTCAAGGTTGGATTCATTTTGCTTCTCTAGATTCTCGCGAAATGAAAATACTTCTGCCGCATCATGTATTTGGTCTAAGAGTTTGTTGAGTTGACTAATTCCATCGGCTTCCGAATCAAAAGTGCGCATGAGGTTGGGAAATCTAGAGTCCAACTCTGATGTGACGAGAGTTTTTGAAGCACAAACAAACGTTCCCGCCGACATGGCTTCGCGGATAGCAACGCCAAATCCTTCGCTGGGTGCGGTTGAAAGCAGAATTTGAATTTTGGGTAGGTATGCGAAAACCTCAACCCTGCTCAATTTTCCAGTGAACTTAAGTCTTTCGGGTGGTAGCACCTGTGATAATTGATGCTTAAATTTTTTTTCATTCTCCCCGCCACCAACTATCAAGCATGAAAAATCTTTCCGGATAAAATTTAACTGACTTATAATCGACACCCATAGATCTAAGCCACGTTCGTGATGAATTCTTCCAACGAAGGCAATTGTCTTTGACCGCCTAACAGGTGGATTGAATGGAGGTAAGGAAACGGGAACTGGAGCAACAAAAATGGATTTTCCGCTTAAGTCAAAACAATTGTTTAACTCTTGTAGTAATTGCGGCGAAACAACTCTGACAATGGAAGCATTTCGAATCACAAATGCAAGATATTTTTTCCTAATGTGAGCTTTCAACCTACCATCCGTAGTGTTTAAAAATGTACCATGAAACGATATCTGAATTCCCTGCGAAGGCCTGGTGAAGAAACAAACAATAAGTGTTGCACAGAAAGCAAAATACAAATCCGAAGAGATTAAAATACTCGGCCTCAATCTTAATTTCTTAAGTTTAAACACCGTTCGTATTCCGAATGAAAGAAAATTTCGTGTCTGATTTCCGACACGAATCAATTCCAAATTAGGATATTTATCTAGATTGTTACCAAATTCTTGAAATCCAGCAGTCATACATAATTTTTGAATTCTTCCATTTGTTCTTTCCTGTAAAACCTCACCATATTTGTTAAATCTTGCTAAGAGATCACCTCGATCTTCGGCAGAGGAATCTAAATTTGGATTTATGAAGATTGGGATTTTCCGATTAAAATTCATTTTCACTAATTTCCTTTAAAAGAGCCTTAAAAATGTTGTCCTTAGAGAATCGGATTAAAGTATCGTTCGCCGCCTTTTGCCTAAATTCTGACTTTTCAAACTCAGAAAGGCTTAGTGCGCGAATTACTGCCCTTTCGAGATCGAGACCATTTTTTTGTCCGCACAAGAACCCATCGATTTCATGATGAATAACATCCTCACACCCAGTGTCTTCGTTTCCAATGCAGATTAGGCCCTTTGACCGAGCTTCTAAAAGTGCATAGGGTGTTCCAGCTTCGAATTCGCTGTTCAAAACAAATATTTTCCCTTGTTCATAAAGATTTGCAATCATCGCTTGGTCAACACTCCCATAGAAGGTGACTTTTGCGCCTAATTTCTCGGACAATAATTTCAATGGGCTCATCATCGGACCGTCACCGACTATCAAGAGACTGCAATCCAACTTTCTCGCAACCGATATAATTTTATCAATTTTCTTTATTGAAATCAGTCTTGATACAGTGATTAAATCAAATTTGGCTTTCGATTCCGAAGGTTCAAAAATAGAAGAATCAACAGAGTTATAAATTCTCAAAATTTTTGCACTATCTAAACCCCAACCGATACAAACTGATTCCATTACAGTAGATGGAACAAAGATTTTAGAGCTACGGTTGAGGGCCAAGGTGGACAGTTTCCTAAGCAAATAATATCGCAATCTGAGTTTTGATTTTTGAAAATCTTCCATACTCAGTTCTGTAGTGTCACTTGCCCGCGCCTGTTCCCAGACCACATCGCCAGGTAGTTTAATAAAATATTTGCGACGACCAATTATCCCTATGAGAAGCATTTCCATGAGACATCCATTCGCGAGAATAATGGAATCTTGATTTGACTTACGAATTACCGTGATTGCTGTTTTAAGATATCTGAGCATCAATGGAAGTCGCCGTGAAACCAGTGATACATTGACACCATTATTATTAAAGGACGAACTTCTCAGTGGAGTGGTTGAAATAATTGATACTGAGAAACCCTGTGACCTTAGCCAAACAGAAAAACTTTCTACGAATTTTGCAGGGCCTCCAGTTTCGGGAGGAAAATTCCCTGATAACAGGATTACATGCTTGGACATAGGTGAAATTTACTCCTTTTAAGTTAACTTGTTCCATTTTCAGCGAATCTAAGCAATATATTATTTGTACCATTTGAATCAGCGGTAGTATTCGTGAATGAGATTAGTTCCAGACTTCTCCACTTCTGTTATTAGAAGATCCGCCATGATCTTGACAAAAGAAGAACGACAAAAAATTGGCTTGGTAATCCTATTTAACGTTTTCTTGTCAATACTTGACTTAATTGGTGTTGCCATAATTGGAATCCTTGGCGCTCTTGCAATCAGGGGCGTTGGCTCTCAGAAGCCGGGAAACAGAGTAAGTTCGGTCCTCAGAATCCTGAACATTCAAAACCTGGATTTGCAATCGCAGGCAACCGTTCTGGGAATTCTTGCCGCTTCTCTATTAATATTTAAGACAATTATTTCTGTAGTAGTCGTCAGAAAGACGACTTTCTTTTTGAGTAGAAGAGGCGCCTCAATCTCATCAAATTTGGTCTCAAAATTATTGTCTCTCCCCTTAACAAAGTTGCAGGAAAAATCCATCCAGGAGACTCAATATGCGCTTACATCTGGTGTCGATACCATTACTTTGGGAATCTTAAATGTCACTGCCGTTATGATTGCTGATATTTCACTGTTGGTAATTCTGGCCGTAGGACTTTTTATTGTTGATCCCACAATTGCATTTAGTGCCGCAGCAATATTCGGTCTTGCCGCTTTTGCCCTCTACAAATTAATGTCAGTAAAATCCCGTAATTTAGGAATTGCTCAAGCTGAATTAACCATCAAGACAAATGAGAGCATCGCCGAAGTAATTTCATCCTACAGAGAGCTAATTGTTAGAAATAGGCGTAGTTACTATGCCAGAAAAATTGGCGATCAAAGGTTGAAGAATGCTAATGCTGTTGCTGAGAGGGCATTTATGCCAAACACGAGCAAATACGTGATTGAAGTGACAATGGTACTTGGGTCTTTGCTCATCGGTGCAGCGCAATTCCTGATGAATGATGCTGCACATGCTATCGCGGTTTTATCTGTCTTTCTTGCGGCTAGTACTCGAATTTCACCCGCTGTATTGCGTTTACAACAAGGTGCTATCACGGTTAAAGGAAATATTGGAGCTGCACAGCCGACATTGGAACTAATCGAGTCTCTCCATCTCATTAATCCGGTCGAAAATCTCAAGGATCTGGTTACAACGGAGCATCCTGGATTTATCCCTCGGATTCAGTTTTTTAATGTCTCAATGCGATATCCAGATAAGACCAAATATGCTGTTAAGAATGTAAATTTAGAGTTTGCAGCGGGGAGTGTTGTAGCTGTGGTGGGACCATCCGGTGCTGGAAAAACAACACTGATCGACTTACTTCTAGGCGTGCTTGAGCCTGAATCTGGAAACGTTTTTATCGGGACCGAACCCCCATTAAATGCTATATCGAGTTGGCCCGGTGGAATCGGTTACGTACCGCAAGATGTAGTAATTAAGAATGGGACAATTCGCGAAAATGTTTGTATGGGTTATCCAATCGAGTCTGGAATCGACGATTTAGTGTGGGAAGCGCTTGAAATAGCTCAGCTAAGGAACTTGGTTGAGTCGATGCCAAATGGCATAGATTCACATGTTGGCGATCGGGGAACTCGGATTAGTGGAGGACAGAGACAGCGTCTTGGGATAGCACGCGCTATGTTTACTCGTCCAAATTTATTGGTGCTTGATGAGGCTACGAGCGCGCTCGATGGTGAGACGGAACTTAATATTTCTGATGCCATTCATGCACTTAAGGGGAATGTTACTGTTGTCATGATTGCTCATCGGCTTTCGACCGTAAGGGAAGCCGATTTAATAATTTACATGCATGAAGGGGAAGTCATTTCTAAGGGAACTTTTCTAGAGGTAAGAAATGCAGTTCCAGATTTCGACCACCAGGCACAACTAATGGGCCTATAGAATTAATCAATGACTCATTTCAGGCGGGCAGAAGTTTTGCTGGTAATGTTGACTTACAATCATGAAGATTGCGTCGCCGATACTCTGAAGTGTTTGCAAAGCCAAAATTTTGATGACTTTAGTGTGATGATTATTGATGACAGATCTACGGACGAAACAGTTTCTCAAATTATTAAGTCCATCGGAACTGATTCGCGGTTTAATTTAATCGAGAATCAAGTAAATCTAGGAATTTTCGAAAACCATAAAAAAGCAGCAATATTAGCCTTGGAAAATTTCGACTTTAAGTTTTTTTCATTTGTCTGTCCGGATGATTTATATGACTCAAAATGGTTACTTGAGCTAGTCCGTGAAATGAAAAATACACAGGACTTAAACCCAGAAATAGTAATGCCCCTAGTCGAGTATCGAACTTTTGACAAAAAGTATGTTACAACGAATTCAAATATAGATAAAGATTTGACCGATATGGCGCGAACGAGAATACTTTTTAATAGGTATGGAATTGCATTTCACGGACTTTGGTCTAGAAGAGTAGTAGAGCGCTTTGCTTCGATTCGACTCCTGCCAATCGAGCAGATGTTCCGTTGCGAAGTTCTAATGATTGCTACATTGTTACAAAGAGGCTCTTTACGAGTCGTTCAGAAAGTGCTTTACAGAAAAAATGCATATCTCGGGACGAAATATAGGTACCCTGAATTACCGAAACTTCAGAAATCAGAATTGAGCTTTGTGCATGGAGTAATTCTCTTGCCTAGATTCCTCATCGGATTATTTTTTTATCGAAGGCGCGCTAACCTTTTGGCGATGGTTTATTCTAGGTACTTGTTGTTGCGACTTTTGCTTGAATGCAGATTTTTTTTCTCCAAGTTGGGATTTTGGAAGGGCCATTCCCAGGATTTAGCCTGATGCGTGAATCTTTCGCGACTCATTGTGCTTCCCGATTGAGTAACGTGAATTCTCGATCCATGCAAGATCCTGCTCTCAATAACGAGTTTTACAGAATTTCCCTTTACCGACGGCACACTATGAGAGGCAATATGTCCGTTTTGTCCCCTTCTCGCGACAATCTAGACTGGGATTCGTAGTAGGGGATAGAAGCAGCGACGGCTGGTTCTGCAAGACAAAACCGGTTAATGAAGGATCAATACAGTGGCACTTAGCGTATGGACGGTCGCTGAACTGGGGGCTTTTTACACTGAGCACCGTTCAGAGCTTCTCGCGCATGCCAATCGCGTATCGAAGGATTCAGGCAAGGCTGAAGAAATCACCCAAGACTCTCTTATTAAGTTCATGCTTGCAGCCCCTGAGCTTGAATCTCAAGAGCACGCACTTTCTTATTTGCATCGCACCATTGAAAACCTCTGCATCGACTACTTCCGCATGGAAGGGCGCCGTCCAAATCTTGTGGTTATCGACGACGCCCAGGCTGAAGTTGAAGCTGCATGGCAGGTATCGGGCGATCACTCAGAAGTTCTTACCCAAGCGGAAGATGCTGCGATCATTCGCCAGGCACTAGCTCTACTTTCACCTGCCGAGCGCGCAGCGCTTGTTATGTGGGAGATGGAAGGCCGCTCAACAGAAGAAATTGCAGCGGAGCTTGGAATCAAGGAATCAGCAGTGCGCCACACTGTTTCTCGCGCTCGCACATCGCTCCGCCGCGTACTTTCAGAGCTCGTTATCGATCAAGAGCGTGGCCTTACAGCTCTGGACATGCTTTCAACGACATATAAGAAGGCAGCCGAACTTGCGGCAAAGTCTTCAAAAGTCGCCCTCTCCTTATTATTAGTAGTTACAGCCTTCTTAGGCTTTAACTCAATGACTGGCCGCGAAGGTGTAATCCCTGCGGTCTCAACAAGCGATTCTTCAGGTGCTGCAGCTGGATCTGCTTCAACTGATTCACCTTCACCTGCCCCATCTCTATCGATGCCAGCTAAGAAGTCATCAACCATGGTTTCTGGCGTTTACGTTAAGAGTGGTAAGGCTTTCTGGCCAGGCCTTGATAATGAGGGCGTCCCAACAGGATTCACCGTCGCAGGTGAAAATGGTCCAATCGGTAAGTTGCGCGTAAATCGCAATGCTCCGATTGCGACCGAGCAAGGCACAATTTTGGCCACCCAGGCCATCACATCTGGGGGTGGACCAAACGTGATGATCGATCAGACCATCACAGTCGATGGCAACGGCACAGAGTATGAGGTCGGTTACGTTTCCTTTGGAATCAACGGCTCTTGGGCAGTAGCTAACGCTGACGCCACGAGCGTGGATTTTGAGCGTATGTCCAATGGCCAGTACCTTATGACCGTTACAATTTCCCTACTCTCGACCCCAACTTCAGACTTCGTAATTCCCGTGGGAGACCGCGGCTACGACATAGTTGGCGCACCTAAGACGATCACGTCTCGCCTCTTGCTTAATGCGAGCAAGACCCAAATTTTAGCTCAGGCGGTATTAGTACCCGGAGCATAATTAAATAAGTTTCTTCACCGCGTCCGGATACACGGTGGAGAATTTGATTCATCAGCACGTGCGATGAATCGAGAGGAGTTGAGAAATCAATTCCAAGCCGAGCTACGGATCGTCCGTAACTCGACTATCGAAAGGAAACAAATGTCTACAAAGACAACATTCAAGCGCATCGCGCTTGTAGCTGTTGCTGCGTTGGGCCTCGGAGTTCTCTCTGTTGCACCTTCATCAGCTACAGTATTGCCTGGTGCGGGTACAAACACTCTCACAGCAGTTTCATCTTCAACATCAATTACAGCTGGTGATACAGCAACAATCACATTCACTTCTTCATTCGTTGCACAAGCTGCATACGATTCTGTTGCAGTTACTGCTTACCAAACTTCAACTCAGACCGGAGTTGAAACACGTATTGGTGTTACAGATTCTTCTACATCAGTTGTCGGTAACGTCTATAAAGGTGGCAACGGACAGTATGTAGCAGGAACAGTCGGTTATGTAGGTGTTCTCGCTGCAGGTTCAGTAACAGCTACATACAAGCTACATGTGTACGCTCCATCTGTAGCTGGAACTTACACATACTCACTCTACGCAACTCCTTACTCAGCAACAGGTGCTGGTACAACATACTCAACACCTCTAACCTGGTCATTCACAGTTACAGCCAAGGACACAGTCCCAACTGCTAACTCAACAGTGACACTTCGTTCAGGTGATGCATCAGGAACTGCCGCATCACCATTCGGCGGAACAACAGAAGGCGTTGACTCATCAACAGCTTCAACAACAACAAAGTCAATCACAGGTACTACTCCTGCTGCGACAATCTACGTTGTTCAGAAGAACGCTGCTTCGACTGCAAATGAATCAGTAACTGTTATCGCGACAGGTCCTGCTTACATTTCAACTTCAGCAACATCACGCCCAACTTCAGGTACTGCTCTAACACTTCAAAATGTTGCAGCAGGAACCGTGTTCTACGTCTGGTCAACAGGTACTGCCGGAACAGCAACAATCACAACATCAACACCTTCATTGGCACTTGGTACAAAGACAATCAAGTTCTTCGGTTCAGCAACTAAGCTCGCTGTTTCAACAGCAGTTGCACCAAAGACTGTTATCTACACCAAGGCGGGAACTGCAGCAGATAACGTTGCGGTAATTAAGGTTACAGATGCTAACGATGTTGCAGTGACATCAGCGCAGACATTCACATGTACTCCATCTGACAAGCTTCAGATCGCATCATGTTCTGTTTCAGGCACATACAGCTCAACATATGGTGGATTCGTCCTCTCAACTGTTTCAGCTGCAGGTACTTCAGGAAAGGCTGTAACTCTTACAGTTTCAATCGCCGATCCTGCTGATACAACTGGCGTAGCAAAGCTCACAACAACTCATGCAGTAACAATGGGCGGAGCAGTAGCTAAGGAAGTTATCTCATTCGATAAGGTTTCATACTCAGCAGGCGAGCAGATGATCATCAAGATTACTGCGACCGACGCTGCAGGAAACCCAGTCTACACAGGCGCAGCAGCTCCAGCATTGTCTTCAAATAAGACAATCCAAGGTCTTGCTAGCGTGGCTACAACTTACACAGCAGGTGTTGCAGATTCTGTTTCACGTGACGTTGATAACTCAATCCTCAACTCATACCAAACATTTGCTCCAGCAGCAGGCGGAGACTTCAAGGTCTACGCAACTGGAACAGATGCTCTAGGAACAATCATTTCTGCAACAGCTACAGTTGTTGACGGAACTACTTCAGCAGCTAACGCAGCTACAGATGCAGCTAACGAAGCTACAGATGCAGCTAATGCAGCTACAGATGCAGCTCTTGCAGCAGCAGATGCAGCAGATGCAGCAACAGCTGCAGCTCAGGATGCATCAGATGCAGTTGCAGCACTTTCTGCAACTGTTGCTACATTGGTCGCAAGCCTCAAGGCTCAGATCACATCATTGACTAACCTAGTCATCAAGATCCAGAAGAAGGTCAAGGCTTAATTAGCCCCCTTTAACTGAAAAGATCAAGCCGTAGCCCGGCTCTCCTCGCGGAGAGTCGGGCTACGGCCTTTCTATAGTTAGGATTAAGGCATGAAAGAAACGGCATTCCAAAGCACCTTAATTCGCGTTCTCTCCATAGGTGCGCCAGCAATCAGCATCTTCCTCATGACTGGAAGTGTGACGGATCCGGTTAATGCACCAAAATTTTTCCTTTTGGGAGGAATCGCTGGTGCAGTTCTATCTTTGATGTTAGTCAGCCTTGTACGAGGCAGGAATCGAGTCACCAGTTTTGATTACCCACTCTTGTTTCTAGCGTTTTGGAGCGCGATTGCGGTGGCAAGGAGCAGCTCACCGCTGAGTCAAAACATATATGGCGTGTATGGAAGAAATACTGGCTTACTGACTTACCTCTTTCTAGCTGTGCTTGCATTAGCTGCCTCGCGGGTTCGGGGGAAGAAGAGTTTTGAAAAAGTTGTGGTGGGTTTCTTAGTCGCTGTTGCCATAAATCTCATCTATGGAGCCTGGGTACTCTCTTTCGGAGATTTTTTGGGATGGAATAATAATTATCACGCAATCTTGGGAACTTTTGGAAATCCGAATTTTATTTCCTCATTTTTAGGCATGGCATTCTCTGCCGTGCTGGCAGTTTCTATCACTGAAAATCGCAACACTAAGGTTGTTGCGTATCTTGTATTACCGGTGATTGCTTGGCAGTTAGTAAAAGCTGATTCACTTCAAGGAGTGGTTATCGCAGCTGTCGGTGCATGGCTCGTAGGATTCTTCTGGCTGCGAAGTAGGTTTCCTGGAAATTCAATTTCTATGGGTTATTTTGGGGTAGGACTAATCACTGGTTCTGTCGGGATTCTTGGTGCTTTAGGGCATGGACCACTTAAGCATGCATTAGCCCAACCAACGGTTGCCCTTCGTGAGCAGTACTGGCTAGCCGCATGGCATATGGCTAAATCCCACCCAATCTTTGGTGTTGGCATGGATTCTTATGGTGATTGGTATCGTCGTGCGCGTGGGGCACAAGCCCTCATTACTCCAGGTCCAGACACTGTGACAAATGTTTCCCACAATGTAGCTCTCGACTTACTTTCCTATGGTGGCTTTCCATTGCTGATTGCGTACCTAGTGGTCATTGGCTTCGGACTATTTTCGGCAATTAAAGTTGTTTTACGCACAAAAAAATATGATCCGATTTTCATTGCTCTCGTGGTTATTTGGGTTTGTTACCTAGCGCAATCAATTATTAGCATCAATCAAATTGGTCTTGCCGTATGGGGATGGTTGATTACTGGATTATTGGTTGGTTATGAAATCAATTCAAGAGATGTAGATGAATTGAAAGAAGATAGGAAGAAAAACCCTATAAAACTGAAAACAACTGCGGAGGTATTTTCACCTCAGCTACTAGCTTCTATGGGATTGATTATTGGGCTACTCATCGCCGTGCCCCCACTGAGCTCCGATATAAAATGGCGCAAGGTTCAAACTTCTGGACAGTTAACCCAGCTCGAATCCGCGTTATCAGGAGGCTATATGTCTCCGAAAAATTCATATACCCTCGCGAGTGCGGTTGAGCTACTCGAAAATAGTAAATTGCCCGATATAGCGATTAAGTATGCACGTGATGGAGTCGTATTCAACCCTAACTTCCTAGATGCCTGGAAGATGTTGTATTACGCTACAAAATCAACTCCAGCCGAAAAGGCTAAAGCAAAATCAGAGATGATCCGCCTAGATCCATTAAATCCCAAATGGAAGAAATTGGCGTAATGACTAAAGTTTCGATCATTGGTCAAGGCTATGTTGGCCTAACCATTTCATTATTCGCGGGCGAAAAATTTGCAGTTACCGGTTTTGATATGAACAACAAGGTTGTGGATCAATTGAACCTTGGCATATCTCATATTGAAGGTGTTGATAGCGAAGGACTTGAGAAACTAATCAAAAAGAACCGCTACCGTGCCACTACTAACGGTGCAGATTTGGCGGACTCAGATATTGTTGTAATAGCGGTCCCTACACCGCTAACAGCCGATAGAAAACCAGACCTGAGTTTTATTGAATCGGCATGTAAAACAATTGGCGAAAATCTCAAAAAACCTGCACTTATAATAAATGAATCAACCTCATACCCAGGAACACTTCGCAAATTTATTAAACCGGCCGTAGAGCAGTATTCCGCAAATGCTTTAGAGCACATGTATGCGATATCTCCAGAGCGAGTCGACCCAGGTAGAACCGATTTTAACCAGCGAAACACACCGCGTCTTTTTTCGGGGTTAACAGAAGAGGCAACTGAATTAACTAGAAATTTCTACTCAAAATTTTGCGATCATCTTGTTGAAGTAAGCTCTCCTGAAGTGGCGGAAGCGGCAAAACTCTTTGAAAATACTTTTAGGCAAGTAAATATTGCTTTGGTAAACGAGTTTGCTCAGATTTCACATTCACTTGGCATTGACGTCTATGAAACTATTGAGGCAGCAGCAACGAAACCGTATGGTTTTATGAAATTTAGCCCCAGCGCTGGAGTTGGAGGGCACTGCATTCCAGTGGATCCAAGCTATCTAGCAGCAATTGCGGAAGAGCACGGCGCACCGGCGACCTTTATTCGGCGAGCAAATCAAGTGAATCGAGAAATGTCGGCCTATGTAGTTGATCGGGTGCAATCCGACTGTGGTGGATCCTTGGCGGGAAAGTCTGTATTGGTTGTTGGGGTTGCATACAAGCCTAATGTCGCCGATACAAGAGAAACAGCAGCAGAACTGGTAATCGATGAACTTCGACTCAGAGGTGCACTGGTTCAGTGGCATGATGATGTTGTTGGTCAATGGAAAGATGAAAAATCCTCCCCGCTTTCAGGTGCACAGATAGCAATTGTGCTCACAAAGCATGATGGCGTGAAGATTGAGTCGATCTTGGCGAGCAGCCCATACGTATTTGACACAACAGGCAAGGTACCTGGCGCCGTATCATTGTGATGAGCAGATTCCATAATTTTATTGGTGGCTTGATTGCCAAACGTAATCTGATTCTTTATCTGCTGATTTTAATTTCTGAGCTCGCGCTAATTAGATTTGTGAGCGATATTCAGCCTGAAACTCAGAATTGGGTTGAGAAGGCTCAACAAATTCTCCACCTACATATTCCGGTCGATAATTTCTATGGGCCGGGCGCCGCCATCATGATGATTCCATTTTCTCTGCTATCAGGGACGGTATATCTAGCGAACTTTATTTACCTGGGGCTCGGAACAACCGCCTACTGGAAATTGTCAGAATCTATTCAGAATTCTAAATTAAGAGCACTAGTACTACTAGCCCTTCCGACGAACTTTTATTTACTCTGGCTCATCAATTCATCCCAAGATACTGTATTTGAATTTTGCCTTTTGATGTGGAGCAGCTTTTTCCTGGTTAAGAAGCGGTTTGGTGTCTTTGCAATACTTGCATTTTTACTTTGTGAAACTCGTTCCGGATACTGGGTCTACTTCCTTGGGATATCGACCTTCTACTTCGCAAGGGAGTACTTTAAGCATAAGAAATTTGCTTGGCGTAAGCTCATTGCAGTTTACTTACTTGTACTCACTTCCCTATTTAATTTCATCAACTATAACTCTGCCAGCCCAGCCCTTGAAGGTGGTGTGACTGCTTACTTTAGCTACACGAAATATCATTATCTCGCGCTTCCCAAAATGGATATGGATGTATTCCTATCTGGACCGCAGGGTGCTTTTTCTTCAAAGTATGGGCCTGACATACCACCTGGGAGCACGCCAGCTCAAGTCAATTCAATTTACCAACGTGCTGCGATTGATTCTGCGTTAACAAACAGAAAAGAGACATTGCTTGGTTGGATGCAAAAGTTTGATTCATATCTCTTTGATGTTCAAAAGGTTCCACATTTACCGGGTGCTTACGTGCTCAATCAAGCTGATATGACTATCAAGATAGTTGATGAACGACTTTCTTGGCAGCTCGTGCTGGGGAATTTTCTATATGAGATCTACAGAACTGTCCTACTTACTTCTGGATTAATTGCAGTAGGCATTCTTTTCGCCTCTTGGTTTTTCAGAGTTGGGAGGTTTAAGAGGGATTTGAAGTTATTAGGCCTCGCCACACCATTCATTTTTGGAATAGTTCCAGGACTACTTATCTACACAGAGACGAGGTTCAAGGTAGTTTCAGAACTTCTTCTTGTTCCGTTGATAGCAGAGATTTGGTCTCTAGCAATCGTCTATAGAGAAAATCGTAAAACTAAAGCTTAAGACTGCTACTGACATCTTCAATAATTGAGTCTAGGCTGTGAGTTGGTTCCCAACCGATAGATTTCTTAATTTTGGTTATGTCAGGAACTCTGCGTTTCATATCTTCAAAGCCTGCAGGGTACGCATCTGTGTACGGAATGTGCTTAATCTGCGATAATGATTGAGTACGCTCGATAACCTTTTCGGCTAGCTGCTTGATTGTTACCTCACCGGTGCCGCCGACGTTGAAGTAATCACCGATGGTGGAGTCTGTATCAGTGAGAGTTAGAACTGCTTGGACAGCGTCTTCTACGTGGCAGAAGACACGGGATTGGCTGCCGTCGTCGTAGATGATGATGTCTTCGTTCTTGAGGGCGGCTTGGATAAAGCGTGGGACGACCATTCCGTATTGGCCGGTTTGGCGTGGGCCGACGGTGTTGAAGAAGCGGACTGTGGTGACTTTAAGGCCATGGGTCTTGTGAAGTGTGTGGGCGACAGCTTCTTCAAGTGCTTTGGCATCGGAGTATGTCCAGCGAATTTTCTGTGGGGCGCCGACTACGCGATCTGACTCTTCATTCAGTGGTTGGTTGGGGTTCTTGCCGTAGATCTCTGAGGTTGATGCAATCAGAAGGCGCTTGTTGTGTTTGGTGGCTGCGTTGAGAACTACTTCAGATCCTGTGAAGTTGCGGTCGATGGATTCGATGGTGTGTTCCATGATGTTCTTAACGCCAAGAGCTGCGGCCATGTGGAAGACGGTGTCGGATTCAGATACGAGTTTGTCGACGAGATCTTTATCGCGGATATCGCCTTCATGGACGGTGATCTTTCCTTCAAGGTGGGCGATGTTTTTACGTGACCCTGTCGAGAGGTTATCGAGGATGGTGACGGTGTCACCGCGGGCGATGAGGCTATCTGCAAGGTGAGAGCCGATGAAACCGGCTCCGCCTGTGATGAATGCGCGCATTGGGTGAGTCTATCTTTTATCGTCTGGTGTTAAGGGCTGGCTCGGGTTCTATGCAGGTGGTTCTCAGAAAAGTGCGAGAGGGTTAG
>Ga0209188_1000442_pt1 | contig 40178 bp, 37 predicted proteins | sample C_130625_EF_Meta_FD_187307 | JGI IMG/M metagenome (GOLD analysis project Ga0209188, IMG submission 187307) | Freshwater microbial communities from Lake Croche, Canada to study carbon cycling - C_130625_EF_MetaG (SPAdes) (version 2) | ecosystem: Environmental > Aquatic > Freshwater > Lake...
TATTTCGTTTTCTATAGAAACTGGTGTTTTTCCAAAGCCAATTGCTATTGAATTGCCTTCACACCAATAAGCAACTTCACCAAAAGTGACTATATCTCTAGCGTTTTTATCTGGTTTAATGCCTAGAGTAGTGGTCTCGAAGTATATCTCTTCGCCCCAAGTGTTTATTTGGCCTTTAAATGAGCTTAATTTGGCTAATTTGAGTGCTGTTTGAGAGTTATCTAGATTAAGCTTAAGTTCAAAGTTATCGAATTTTAGAAGCATTATAATGATAAATAACTGTTTTGAGAGATATTGACATCAATTTGTGGTTGTATTAATAGTTCCGATAATTAATGGTTATCGGAAATTTATGTCAAATTTAGTAAAAGATTTAAGTTCTATTGAGATTGAGACATTAGACAATATTAAATCCTCCAAATCAGCCAATACAATTAGAGCTTACAAATCTGACTTTAACCATTTTGTTGATTTTTGCAAAAAAAACAATTTTAGTGCGTTGCCAGCTCAGCCAAAAGTCGTTTCTTTCTATATTACTCACCTGTCATCAAATTCAAAAGTAAGCACGTTAAAACGTAGACTGGCTTCTATTAGTGTAATTCACAAGGTTAAAGGGCACTATATAGATATTAAGCACCCGCTTATTATTGAAAATTTAATGGGGATACAAAGAAAAAAGGGCGTATTTCAGAAATCTAAAAAACCAATTTTAATTAATGAATTAAAGGAAATTATTAATATTATTGAAAAATCGGAAAAAGATGAATCAAGAAAGGATAGAGACAAAGCCTTAATATTAATTGGATTTTCAGGTGGCTTTAGAAGATCTGAGCTTGTTAATATTGATCATGAAGACTTGGAGTTCACAAAAGAAGGTGTAAAAATTTTTATCAAAAGATCAAAAACTGACCAATCTGGAGAAGGTATGATTAAGGCTATACCCTATTTTAAAGATGAGAATTTTTGCCCTGTTATTTTTTTAAAAAAATGGATTGAAATCTCTAAATCAAAAAAAGGCTTTGTCTTTAATATCTCAGATAAAATGGTAGCAATTTTAATTAAAAAATATTTATCTGTAGCTGGATTTGATCCAAAAAAATACTCAGGACATAGTTTAAGATCTGGTTTTGCAACAGTAGCGGCAGGATCAGGTGCTGATGAAAAAAGTATTATGAATATGACAGGCCACAAAACTACTCAAATGGTAAGAAGGTACATAAAGGAGTCTAATTTATTTAAAAATAACGCTTTATCAAAAATAGATTTATAAAAAACATTTATAATGTTAGTTATCTAGTATTACTCCCATATATATTTAAAATTAGGTTTCGTTTTCAAAGTTTTAGAAAGAATATAATCAGCAACAATTTGATTGTTAAATATTTTGAAGTACTTTTTCTTTCCATTAAACCCTATTTTTTTTCTTGCATTTTCATTTTTTTTATAAAAATTAATTTTAACAATTAAATCATCAATATTTTTATAAAAAATTACTTCATTATTGGAAAAAAATTCGTTAAATTTAGTATTTTGATCTATTAAAGTAGGGATCCCATTAGCAATCAATGTAGCGATTCTGTTGCTAGAGTAATGTTTTGTAGATTTTCCCCTGCTCAAATTTAGCCCAAATTTACATTTTGAAATTTCATCATAAAATTTATCACCCCATACAGGAGAAATATTATCGTAACCAAATATATTATAAGTAATATTTTTAGATTTTTCTATTAGCAATTTTAAAAATTTATATCTTTCATCTATTTTATTTTTTTTAAGAACCCCCCTGTTTACCCCGTGACTGGATGCAAAAAAAATATCAAATTCATGATTTTTAGTTTTGTATAAATCTAGATTTTCCGTCGATGCTGAACATGGTACAGGGATATAATTTAATTTATTTTTAGGTATTGAGGCTTGAACGTGATATTTGTTAGTTGTTACAAAATACTGATCAACAACTGATTTATACTTCTCTAAAAAGAATATATTTTTATTAAAATCTGGTCCATTTTTATTAACAGAGTCTTCGTACCAAAAGGCTATTCTTAAACCTGGATTGTAAAATTTGATTTCCTGCAAAAAAGATAATGACAATAAATTTGTATGGCCTAATAAAATTAGATTAGGATTATAATTTTTAAGAATATTTTTAACTTCATTTTCTAAAGCATATAAAAAAAATTTACTTTTTACATAAGATCTATCACTAAAATTAATTATCGAAATTTTATTTTTAGCAAATCCATTGCTAATTTTATTGGCTAAATTAATATTAAATAATCTATGATGAGTTTTTTCATCAAAATTTGCAATATGTAATATTCTATTAATAGAATTAATAAGATTTTTTTTTTTATTTAAAAGAAGCTTTTTTTTTATGGAGTTTATTAAATTAAGATTATCTATGTAATTAATTTTTTTATTTTTATAGTTAAAATTTTGTATTTTTCTTAATAATTTTGGACTTTTAATCAATTTTATAATTTCATTTTCAATAGAAATTGCATCTAATTTTTTAAGAATAATTGGTTTAAAGGATGTTTCTTTTAATCCACCCCTTCCGGATGTTATTACAGCATTACCCATATCTGAGGATTCCATGGCTGTTCGACCAAAAGGTTCTTCCCAGACAGATGGAACGATAGAAATAGAGGACTTTTTATAAAGATTAATAATTTTATTATGGGAAATCCATTTATAGAATTTAAGTCTCTTATGGTAAAAGTTATAAGTTTCTCTTTTTTCATTACCAGCAATTATAACTTGCCAATCTTTATACTTGTTTAAAACTTTAAGAGCTGCCTCACCAAAAATATTATAACCCTTAGAGGAATTCATTTTTCCAACAAAAATAATAATTTTTTCCTTTTGAATTTTTTTATTAAAATTATGATTATAATAATTGCTTGAGGGATAAACTACATTTCCCTTCTGGTTTAATGTGTTTTTTAAATTATAATAAAATCTTTCTTTGATATAAGAACTTGCAAAAATAATTTCATCACAACTTTCTAAAATTTTTATTTTTTCATTAATTGTTTTTGATCCTCTTAATAAATTAGGATCATTATGAAATACCAATATAAATTTTATATTAGGAATTTTTTTTTTAAGAATTAAAAAAAAATGCGGCCTGTTGTGAATTTCTATTATTTTTGTATTTTTTGGTAATCTTTTTATAAAACTTTTTAAATAAAAATAACTAGTACCTATTAAAAATTTATTATTTAAATTAATAAAATTTTTTGATAAATAAGGTAAAGATTTAGCCATACCGAAAATTGTTGTTTTATTAAATAGTTCACCCCTATTAAAATCTTTTACCCAAATTGAAGCAGCAGCAGCATTATTTTTTGAATAATCTTCTTTATTAGGTAATAATATTGCTATTTCTTTTTTTTTACTCATTAAATAACAACCTTAAGTCCATCGTAGCCAGGAGTTATTGTTTTAGATATTTTTGATAATTTTTTCTTAAATGATAAATAATCTATATCGCTGTGTAAATTAGTAAGTATAGTTTTTTTTGGTTTTAATATTTTTATATAAGATAAGCATTTTTTAAAATTTAAATGAGTAGCGTGAGCTTTAAATTTTAAACAATCTATAATTAATAATTTTAAATTGATAAGCTTTTTTAATGATTTACTTGATATTGAGCTACAGTCACTAATGTAAGCTATATTATTAAATAAATATCCATTAGCATTTATGTCCCCATGTTTGACTTCTATTTTTTTTATCTGAATAAAATTTTTATTTTTTTTTAAATAAAAATTATTCTTAATAATATTCATCTTTAATATGGGTTTATAATATTTGCTTTGCTTCACAAATAGATATTTAAAAGAACGCATTAAATAACTTGATGTTTCTTTGTCAGCGTAGATCGGTATTTTTTTTTTATTAAGCCAAAAAAATGGTCTAAGTTCATTGATTCCATGGGTTTGATCAGCATGATCATGAGTATAAATAACGAAATCAATTTTTTTAATTTTATTTTTAAGAACTTGATTTTTTATATCTGGTGATGTGTCTATAATTATATTCATTCCTTTGTACCTGATAAATAACGAGCATCTCATTCTATGATTTTTTTTATTTTTTTTATTAACTTTACCCCAATAACCATCTATTCTTGGAACACCTAAAGAACTTCCGCTTCCTAATAAAATTACTTTAGTTTTTTTCATTAAAAAACAATTTATGAAAATTATCTGTTGTAGAATTTGCAACTAAATCAAAATTTGTTTGTTTAATTAATGCAACGGTTTCAGCAACAATTTTTACATTCGCAGGCTCATTGCTCTTGCCTCGGAATGGGTCAGGACTTAAATAAGGAGAATCTGTCTCTATTAACATTCTGTCCAAAGGCACATATTTTACAACTTTTCTTAATTCTTCTGATTTTTTGAAAGTTATTATTCCGCTGAATGATATTAAACAATTCAAATCTAATAATTTTTTTGCAAAATCTAATGATCCAGTAAAACAGTGTATTAAAAAATTTGTCTTAACTAAGTTTTTTTTAATAACAGAAATAGTGTCATCATCGGCTTCTCTTGTATGAACAATCACAGGCACACCCTCAACTGTAGAAAATTCAACATGTTTTTCAAATGAAACGATCTGATCATTTTTTTTACTGTGTTTATAAAAATAATCCAAACCTGTTTCGCCAAAAGCTATTATTTTTTTACTTTTTTTTTTAAGTTCGAGAATACTGATTAATTTATCTAAATTTCCAGTTGTGGAATTAGGATGAATACCTATCGCGCCATAAATATTTTCGTATTTTCCAACTATATCTAAAACTTTAATAGAGCTTTCAAAACTTGTACCAATAGTTAGTAATTTTGTAATATTATTTTTTTTGGCGTTTATTAAAACTTGATCAATATTATTAATTAAAGGTTCGTAATCAAGGTGGCAATGCGAATCTACAATCATTGTTTTTTAAATAAAATATTTATTTTTTTAATTTTATTACCATGTGTAAGAGCAAAATTTTTATTTATATTTTTTATAAATCTGTCATTTTCATTAACATCTAATGAATCTAGTATTATTTTAGTTTTTTCAGGTATAATTGGTTGTAGTAGTATAGATACTTTTCTAATAAAATCTAAAACCACATATATTATTATGTTTCTTTTTTCCAGATTGTCCTCTTTAATAGACCAAGGAGCAGAATCATTTACATATTTATTAACTTCAGAACATAATTGAATAATATTTTTCAAATAATTGTGAATTTCAAATTTATTAAAAGTATTAATTAGTGTATTTAAATTCTCTTCAACTAAATTTAATATTTTTATGTCAGAATTTTCATTTGGCTGGCAATTTGGTATTGTAGAATTTAACTTACTATGAAGAATTGAACTTACTCTTTGATATAAATTTCCAATATTGTTGGCTAAATCGCTATTAATGCAATTAATTAAATTTTCCGGTGTTATTTTTCCATCCTCGCCATAAATAACTTCTTTCATTAAATAATATCTAATTTCATCTAGGCCGTAATTTTCAATAATCTCTAAAGGATCTAAAATATTTCCTTTTGATTTAGACATTTTTTCCTCTCCAGAAAGAATCCACCCATGAGCAAAAACTTTTTTTGGTGGAGAAATCCCAGCCGCTAATAGAAAAGCTGGCCAATAAACACAATGGAATCTAATAATATCTTTTCCTATAATATGAACATCTGCAGGCCAAAATTCATTTTTATTATCTTTTTCAAAATAATTCAAAGCGCTTATGTAGTTAGTGAGAGCGTCAAGCCAAACATAGATTATATGCTTATCATTATTTGGAACTGGTATGCCCCACTTAAAAGAAGTTCTACTAATTGAAAGATCTTTTAGTCCACTTTTAACAAAACTGATAACTTCATTCTTTCTACTTGTTGGAGAAATAAAATTAGGATTATCTTCATAATATTTTAATAAAGGTTCTTGCCATTTTGAAAGTCTAAAAAAATAAGATTCTTCTTCCATCCACTCAACTTTGGATCCTGAGATCTTAGAAATTTTAAGATCAGATTTAGTTTCAATTTCGTCCTCTGTATAAAATGCTTCATCAGATACGGAATACCATCCAGAATATTTAGAAATATAAATTTCTTTTTTCTCTTCAAGAATACTCCACAGTTTAGTAACAGTTTTTTTGTGTCTAGCTTCTGTAGTTCTTATAAAATCAGTATTTGTAAGATTTAATTTTTTTGCAAGATCAATAAAGTTTTTAGAAATTTCATCGCAAAAATCTTTTGGATTTTTTTTTTGTTGTTCGGCAGCTCTTTGGATTTTAAGACCGTGCTCGTCCGTTCCTGTTAAAAAATTGACTTTATAGCCTTCAATTCTTTTAAATCTCGCTATGACATCAGCTGATATACTCGAATAAGCATGGCCCATATGTGGTTTTGCTGAAGGGTAATAAATAGGTGTAGTGAGGTAAAAATTTTTCATTATTTGATGCCTAGTAAAAGATTAATTTCATAAAAACTACTTTTAATCTCGTTATTAATTGAATTAATATTATGAATAATATTATTAATTTTATTTCTTATTCTAAAATTTTTAAAAAAATTATTTTTTTCTATATTATTAGCGAAGTAATTTTCAATATATACATGCATTAAATCTAATACTTTATTATATTTTTCTTCTAAATAATAACTTTGGATAGCTAGTATTTTTGTTGAAAAATCTTTTTTATGTAGGTCTAGTTCTTTAAACAAAAGACTTATTTTAAGGTTTATTCCAGGCGTTAAATTGGGAATAATAGTGTCACTAGCGTCATATTGAGCTATTAACTTTTTTTTTATAATTTGACTTTCCTTGGAACTAACAAAAAGTCTACAGTTAAAACATCTGGATTTAATTGTTTCCAATAATTTTTTATTTTCAATATGAGAAATAAAAAAAAAATTATTTTCTGGTAATTCTTCTAAAACTTTTAAGATTGAGTTTGAGGAGCTTTTATTAAGATTTTCTGCGCCTTCTAGAAAAAAAATTTTTGGCTTATTATTAATTGATGATTTATTAAAAAAATCTATTATTTCTCTAGTTTCTTCTATTGAAATTATTTTTTTAGAATCATCTACTTTTAAATGCTTTAAATTAAAATTAACATTATTAATCAAATCTAAATAACTTTTATTGGTTTCTAAAATTTTTTTTTCAGAAAGATTATAAGAATTCTCTTCTTGGCTTGATAAAATAGCATTTATTAAATGATAAACAAAAGTAGCCTTCCCTACTCCATCGAAACCACTAAATATAATCTTATTAGGTAGCTTTTTTATTTTGCATAAACTTGTTAGTTTTTTAAATAAATCATCATGACCGTATAATAACCTCTGAGATTTATTTAATTCCTCAATATTTAAAAAATTAACGTTTTGCATTTAATAGTTTTAAAGTTTTGTTATTTATTTCATTCTTAATTTCATACATCGATTTACTACCATTAATTAAAATTATTTTATTTTTATAAATTTTAGATATTTTTAAAAAACCGTTTCTTATTTTGTTAAAATGATAATTTGATAATCTATCGAATCTGTTTGTTCTTTTTGATCTTTTTTTAATTCTAGATTTTGATTCTTTTTTATTTAAATCAATCAAAAAAGTAATATTTGGATGAACTTTATTAAAAATTTTTTTTTGAATATTAAATATAAATTTTTTATCCATACCCTCCAAATAATGTTGATAAGCTAAAGTCGAATAAAAAAATCTATCACAAACTATAATAAAGTTTTTTTTAAGATAAAAATTTATTTTGTTAACAATGTGTTCATTTCTTGCTGCCATTAATAAAAAAAACTCTGTTAAGGGATTAACTTTAGTTTTATTATCCAGCATCAGATCCCTTATTTTTTCTGAGAACAATGTTCCACCAGGCTCTCTGGTTAGTATTACATTTTTGCTAATGTTTTTTTTGATAAACTTATACAATAACTTTGCCTGCGTTGACTTTCCTGAGCCCTCAACACCTTCAAAGCAGATAAAAAAACCTTTTTTTATCGCCATAAATAATAATTGATATTTTGAATTCCTTTAAAAAATCTATTTTTTTCCCCAATATCTTTCTGGGCAAACAGATCTTCTGAATAAACTACTTCTTTATTATTATAAACTCTAAGAACTGCCACTTTATCATATTTTTTAATAGGTATTGATAATGGATATTCATATTCTAGTTCCATTTTAATTTTCGTATTTTTTAAATTTTTAGGTAGATTAAAAAATATGCCATCTTTGTTTCTACCTCTCACATCCAAATAAGAAGAGCTTCCATTCCAAATTTTTATTCTGAATTTATCTTTGTCATAAGGAATTTTTATAAGGTCTATTTTATTAAAAGCGCTATTTAATAACAATTTGGCAGATTCAGCCCGGGATGACATTGTGGGCAAACCACTTATTACAACTATTATTCTTTTGTTATCTTTCTTCTTAGTAACAGCAATAGAGTATTTGCTGTCAGCAAGGTGTCCTGTTTTTATTCCATCTACACTTTCATCCATGAATAATAACACATTACGATTTTCTTGTTTTACTGGATTGCCACCTGTTCTAACCCATGCAAAATCTTTTTCTTTAAAGTATTTATAATATTCTTGATAATTATTAATTAAATAAGACGATAACAAAGCTATATCTCTTACAGTTGAATAATTATCTTTACTAAAAGTTCCTGATGAATTACTAAAATTAGTACTACTCATATTAATTTCTTTAGCTTTAGCATTCATTAACAATGCAAACTGATCTTCAGAACCAGATATTCCTTCCGCTAAAACTATAGAAGCATCAACTCCAGAAACAATAATCAATCCTCTTAATAAATCTTCAACAGAAACTTTATCTCCCGGCACTAAAAACATTGTGGATTCGCCAGACTTAGTTGAGTTCCATGCTTTTTTTGAAACTGTAAACTGATCTTTTAATTTAATTTTTTTATTTTTAAGTTGATCAAAAACTATTACAGCGGTCATAATCTTTGTCAAAGAAGCTGGTGAAATTCTAGTATCGGAATTTTTTTGAGCTAATGTTGTGCCACTGAAATGATCAATCACAATTCCGTATTTTACTTTGTCTGGAATAATAACTTGAGAAAATGAATTGACACAAAAAAAGTTAATAATTATTGAAAGAAATAAAAGTACTCTAAAAATCATTTAACGCTTATATTATAATTTTGAAACTTAGTATTTGTTATTTTGTTAAAAAAAATGTCAAATTCATCAACATTTTTAATTGAAAGAGCCTCTACTCTAAACTTTTTATTTATTTGAATTATATTTGGATTAATATTTTTTAACTCTCTTTTTAAAGAATTCGCGAAATCTATTGCACTATTTTTATAAGAAAAATCACCATAATAAATTATTATTATTTTTGATAAATTATCTCTAGATGAGTTATTTCTTGATAAATCAACTACATCAACACTTTGTGTCTCAATGTTTTGAACAACTTTTTTTTCTTCTTCAAAAATTTTTGCTGTCTCCGCTGTGAAAATTTTGTTAACCCTAATTGTTTCAATTTTAATTAATGGAAATTTATTACTCAATTCAAGTATATCGAAATACTTTTTAGATATAAGAATCTCCCTTCCATTATTATAAGTAGAATTTTTATCAATTTTTAAAAGAACACTTTTATTGTTTATAAGATTGGTTATTTTAACTTGAGTATTAGCCGGTATAGAAGAGTGAATTGATTCATCTTCTAAAATATTATTCAATCCTAAAATATTATTTTTGCTATCACTTATTCGACCAGCGAAGCCAATTTTTTCATAAGTGAAATTTACTTGGTTATAATTCTGACAGGAATAGATTAAAAATAAAAATAAAAATAAAAAAATTTTTTTCATTCTACAACTTAATTTTATCAGAGAGTGTGCCGACTGTTATTGCAAACCTTAAAGATCTATTCCATTCTAACAATCTTAAAAAATTATCAAAAACGATATAAATTGGCCCATCCTCACCATCTGGTCTAATTACCCATCCTTCTTTTGTTTCTGAAATTATTATTTCGCTATTATTTTTATTTTTAAAACCTAACGATTTTAAATTTAAAATTGATATTTTATTTTGTAAATTTCTTGAATCTGTATTAATTAATTTTTTATCAAAACTTTGATTATTTTTTAATTCAAATCCCCAAGTTTCTTTTTGTGCCCATCCTATTGTATGAAGATAATTGGCAGCTGATGCTAATGAATCTTGAAATGAGTTTATTAAATCAATGTCAGGTGATGAATCAAAGTTTACAGCGTACTTTTGAATTGTTGATGGCATAAATTGAAAATTACCAATTGCTCCAGCCCAAGAACCATAAAGACTTTCATATTTTAATGTTTTATTGTCTATAAGCTTAAGAAGTATAATTAATTCTTTTTCAAAGTATTCAGGTCTTCTATTGTCAAATGAAAGCGTTGATAAAGCAGATATTATATCTACTTTACCTTTATTAACCCCAAAATTAGTTTCTATTCCCCATAACGCAGCCAATACTTCTTTGTCTACTTTAAATTTGTTACTAACCTTTTCAAATAAGTCTAAATTTTCATTTAATAGATTTTTCGCAGTTTGGATCTTTTTTTCATCCACTCTTTTGTCTAAATATTCGTAGGTTTTTTCAAAAAACTCAGGTTGCTTTCTATCTAAGACAACTATTCTTTCTAAAAATTTGACGTTTTTTAAAGAATTTTCAACAGTTTCTTTTGAAATACCTTGGCTTATAGCTCTACTTTTGAAGCCAACTAACCATTCATCAAACTTTTCATTCGATAAAGCGACATTAATATTAATTGTTGTAAAAAAAAAAATAATTAGAAATATTTTGAATTTAAGGTAAATATTCATTACTTTTTTTTAACATAGCCAATATTTAAAGTCATTAAACACGGAGAGGTGGCTGAGCGGTTGAAAGCACTAGTCTTGAAAACTAGCAACGGGGCAACTCGTTCGTGGGTTCAAATCCCACCCTCTCCGCCAAAAAACCATTGATAAATATATCTTTTTAAAAAACTAATTTGCTCCTTTTTTTAAAAATAAAGAAACAACACTATGCCTGTTTGTGGATAAGATTATTTATCCAAAATTAATTTAAATTCTTTAATTTTTTTAGATATAGAAAATTTTTCTAAATCAGAATCTGTTTTATTATCAACTAGCCAAGAATTTAGCTTTTTGTCGGTATAATTTAAAATTAACTCAAATTCTTTTAATTCATCTGCATTTAAGGATTTCAAATTTTCTTTTGCAAATCCACCAATTAACAAATCCATCTCTTTCGTTCCTCTGTGATTAGATCGGTACAAAAGTTTTTTTATTAAATTATCCATATCTAATATATATTAAATAGAATAATTCTTTAAATGATAGAAAAAAATTTTAATTTTTTTTTTAATCCAATTTCCAAAATAAAAGGAATAGGGCCAAAAATACAGAAACTATTTAATGAAAAAAAAATTGAATCTAATGCTGATTTAATCTTCAATTTCCCATACGGCTTAATTGACAGAACTCATTGCCCAAAATTAAACAATTTGGAAGTTGGTAAAATTAGCACTATCTTTGTTAAGGTTAAAAAATACATTTTTCCAAGAATAAGAAGACTGCCGAATACTGTTCAATGCTTTGATGACACTGGAGAAATAAATATTGTTTTTTTTAATTCTAGGGAAAATTATATCAAAGAAATTTTACCGTTAAATACTGAAGTTATCATAAGTGGAAAAATTAATATTTATAAAAATAAATACCAAATAACGAATCCTGAATATGTGACCTCGGTCAATAATGAAGAGAAAATTAGTAAAATTATGCCAACTTATAGTTCTTTAAAAGGAATTTCTAATAAAACTGTAAATAAAATTTATGAAAACATCACGAAACAAATACCAGACGTACCAGAGTGGCACCGAGATATAATTCTAAATAATAATAAATGGGCAAATTTTAAAGATTCCTTAATACAACTTCATAGTCCCAAAAAAATCGAAGACTTAAATAAAAATTCACCGGCTTACGAAAGGATATCATTTGATGAAATATTTTCAAATTTGTTAATTTTTTCTCTAATAAAAAAAAAAAATTTATTAATATATAAAGAACCTAAATTTTTCACATCAGAATATAAATTAAAAATATTAAACAAACTTCCTTTCACTCTAACTAAAGATCAAGAAAATATTATAAAAGAAATCGAAGAAGCTCTTAAAAAAGATAAAAAGATGTTAAGATTGCTACAAGGCGATGTTGGTTCTGGTAAAACCGTTATTTCAATTATATCAGCAGTAAATGTTATAGCGTCTGGTTTTCAGGTTGCTTTGATGTGCCCTACGGAAATATTAGCAACACAACATTTAAATTTAATCAAGATATTAACAAAAGATTTAAATATTAGAATTGAAATTTTAAGTAGCAGTGTAAAAAAAAATATACAAACAGAGATAAAAAAAAATCTCCTTAATGGAAAAATTGATCTTTTAATAGGAACGCATTCTTTATTTCAAGAATCTGTTCTATTTAATAAATTGGGACTAATTATTATTGATGAACAGCATAAATTTGGAGTTAAACAAAGAATTAACCTTTCAGAAAAAGGAGGTTTTAATTGCGATGTTCTTTTAATGAGCGCAACTCCAATTCCACGAACTTTAATTTTATCAACTTATGGAGACATGGAAGTCTCTACGCTAAAAGAAAAGCCATTTAAAAAAACAAAAATAATAACAAATATTTTTCCAGAAAATAAAATATCGGATTTAATTAATTTAATTAAGAAAAAAATTGAAAATAAGCAGCAAATTTATTGGGTTTGTCCTTTAATTGAAGAAAGCAAAAAAGTAAAGTTAACCCCTGTTGTAGAAAGATTTGAATATTTAAAGAAATATTTTCCAGAAAATATTGGGATTATGCATGGAAATCTTAAAAATGATGAAAAAAATTTAGTGATGAAGGAATTCTTGGATAAAAAGTTTTCAATATTAATATCAACAACTGTAGTTGAAGTTGGTGTCGACAATCAAAATGCAAATACTATCATAATTGAAAACTCGGAAAGATTTGGTCTTGCTCAACTTCATCAATTAAGAGGTAGGGTTGGCAGAGGAATTGAAGATGGTGAGTGCATTTTAATATATTCAAAATCAATAAGTGAAAATGGAAAAAAAAGACTTAAAATTCTTAAAGAATCTAATGATGGCTTTTATATATCTGAACAAGATCTTAAGTTAAGAGGTTTTGGAGATATTATTGGTTACAAGCAGAGTGGTGAAAAAGATTTTATTGTTGCTGACCCAATGTATCACTCACACTTATTTGAACTCGCAAAACAAGAAATAGATTTTTATACTAATGAAAATTTATCAATTGATAAATTCAATGTTCTGCTTAAATTTTTTAAAAAAGATCAAATACTAAATATTATAGATACTGGCTAATTTTTTTTATAACCAATCGCGATCTCAAATTCATTTAATCTTCGGAAAATTGATCTTAGTTCTGTAATAGTAGTCCATTGATTAATAAATAAAGAGAAACTATTATGAACTCTTTGAAATGCATTTGATATTTGAATTATAACGCCTAAAGTTATTGCTCCCGCAAATAAACTAGGCGCCATCACTAAATAAGGAACAATAACCATGAATTGATCATATAAATTAACCCAAACATCAAAATAACCATAATTAAAAAAAAGTCTGTGATAGTTAAACTTTATACCCGAAAATAGCTCAAAAACAGTATCTGGTTTTGCATAATTAATTCTATCATCTTCACCGTAGACTAATTCTTTTCTAAATGTAGCTTCTACTTTTTGATTGTTGTACTCAAGACCAGGCAATTTAATTCCTACAAACCAGCTGATTATTAATCCACCTAAACTCACAAATAAAGATACCCAAACTAAAGATCCTGGAAATTGTTTTAAAAATTCAATTCGAATCCCGGAAGAAAGGCTCCATAGTATTGGTATGAATGCAATTAATGTCATAATGGCTCTGATAACTTGAAGGCCTAAACTTTCAACAATTTTTGCAAATCTACTTGTGTCTTCTTGGATTCTTTGCGATGCCCCTTCTATATTTTCAGAGCAATTTTTCCATAAAGGAATGTATTCATAAGTTATAGCTTCTCGCCAGCGAAGAGAATAAACTCGTGTAAAAAAAGATGTAAAGGTTGCCAAAAGTACGTAAGGAAAGGCCAAATAACAAAAGATGTAAATTTTATCCCAAAATTCTAAAATGTTACTTTTTGTTGCGTTTTGTAACAAATCATAAAAACCTTTATACCATTCATTAATTTTAACAGTTATTGATACCTGTATAAGTAACGAAATAATTAGTAACAAGCCTCCACCCCAAGACCACAAAGCCCATTTTTTATTTAAAAAAAAACTCTTAAACATTATTTTAAAAAATTATCTGCATAAGCTTTAATAATAAGCTTATTTTTTTTTGGTTCTATCAAAACAAATTGTATATTATTTTGCTCAGCGTACTTTATTGCCTGTTCCTGTGTTTCAAATTTTAGTTTCACTTGCTCATTTGTGTTTGATGATGAGGTCCAACCCATAACAAAATCTTTACCTGAATTAGATTTTTCAAACTCTAAAACCCAAAACTTTGTTCTAGCCTTTCCAGACTGCATAGCTGTTTTTGAAGGTTGATAAATTTTAGCTTTTTGAATCATTAATTACTCTCTTCGGAAGAATCTTCTATTCTTGCGGCAGAAACTACTTTTTCATTTTCTGAAAGATTAAAAATTCTAACTCCTTGAGTATTTCTACCAGTAATTCTAATATCTTTGACGTTACATCTTATCATCTGACCTTTATCAGTAATTAACATAATTTGATCTTCATGATTGATTGTAAAAGTTGATGCTACATTCCCATTTCTTTCTGAGGCAATGATATTAATAATTCCCTGACCTCCTCTGCCGCTTACTCTGTACTCGTAGGCAGAAGAACGTTTTCCATAGCCATTTTCTGTTATAGTTAAAATGTATTGTTCTTTATTTTTAAAATCATCAATTTGTTTTTTTGATAATTTTACAATTTTAGTATCATCTAATTCGTCATCTGGAATTTCATCTGCATCTTTTTCTAATCTAGATACTTTTATGTAAGATTTGGCCTCCTCGGATGTAATTTTTACACTTTTTAAAATTGATAAAGAAATAATCTTGTCATCTTTTTTTAAGGACATACCCTTAATTCCCTTTGATGATCTGCCTTTAAAAATTCTTAATTTTTTTGATTGTACTCTTAAAGATTTTCCGTGTTCTGAACTTAGTAAAAAATCGTCATCATCATCTAAAATTTTTATCCCAGCTATTGAATCATTGTCTTCTAATTTAATTGCAATTTTTCCAGTAGTCTGAATACTTTCAAAATCTAAAAGACTATTTTTTCTAACTTTCCCATTGGATGTGGCAAATATAATTTTCATATTAGCCCATAGAGATTCATCGCTAGGTAAAGGCATAATTGAAGTAATTACATGGCCTTCTTTTAAGGCAAGAATGCTATTAAGTGCTTTACCTTTAGATTGATTAGACCCTTCTGGAATTTTCCAAGCTTTTAATTTGTAAACAATGCCTTTGGAAGTAAAGAAAAGAATTGGTGTATGTGTATTTGCGGTAAATATTTGATTTACGAAATCTTCATCCCTAGTTGTTATTCCTGTTTTTCCCTTGCCGCCTCTTTTCTGAACTTTAACTGAGCTTAAAGGGCTTCTTTTAATATATCCTTTATTTGTGATTGTAATGATTACATCTTCTTTTTGAACTACATCCTCAACATCAAAACTACCAACCTGGTTTATAATTTTAGTTTTTCTTGAAGTTGCAAATTTTGCTTTGATATCTTTTAGTTCATCTTTAATTTGCGTTAACAGTGCGTTTCTATCATTAAGAATTTTTTTATATTGAACTATAAGTTTGTAAAGATCGCTAATCTCTTGGTTAATTTCCTCATGTCCAATACCAGTAAGTTTTTGAAGTCTTAACTCTAATATTGCTTTTACTTGGTAATCTGACAAATGGTACTGATCTTTATTAGATAAATCACTAACATCCAAAACATCTTTATTAATTTTTGATTTCTTGAAACTCCATTGTTTATTCTGAAGTGTTGTTTTGGCTTCGTTAGGATTTTTTGATTTACGAATAATCGATATAATTTCATCAATATTTTCGATTGCTATAAAAAGACCAATTAAAATATGAACTCTATCTTTAGCTTTTTTTAAATCAAATAAAGTTCTTTTAATTAAAACTTTTTCTCTAAAATCTACAAAAACTTTTATAAATTGTTTTAAGTTTAATAACTCTGGTTTGCCATTGAGAATTGCTAAAGTATTAAATCCAAATGAAGATTCTATAGGCGAATATTTGTAAAGTTGATTTATAATAACCTCGCTTGAAACTCCTCTCTTTAAATCAATAACTATTCTAACTCCCTCTTTATTAGACTCGTCTCTTATATCAGATATCCCTTCAATTTTTTTTTCTCTTACTAATAAAGCAATTTTTTCAATTAATAGAGATTTGTTAGTTTGAAATGGGACTGATTTAATTACAATTAATGTCTTATCCTTTTTTTCTTCCTCTGTACTAATTTCGCCTCTTATTTTTATTGATCCTCTTCCAGTTTTATATCCGGTTTTGATTGCGTCTTTTCCAATTATTAATCCTCCTGTTGGAAAATCTGGACCTGGTATAAATTTAATTAATTCATCAATAGAAATGTCATTTTTATCAATATAAGCAAGTGTTCCATCAATAATCTCTCCAAGATTATGAGGGGGGATATTTGTTGCCATTCCAACTGCAATACCGCCAGCACCATTTACTAGTAGATTTGGAAATTGAGCAGGAAGTACAGTTGGTTCCAACTCCGTATCATCATAATTATTTTGATAATCTATTGTATTTTTTTCGATATCGGCCACTAGAAATTCTGAAATTTTTGCTAATCTTGTCTCAGTGTATCGCATTGCGGCAGCTCTATCCCCGTCCATTGAACCAAAGTTTCCTTGTCCATCTAATAATTTTACACTCATCGAAAATTCCTGAGCTAATCTTACTAACGCATCATAAACAGCTTGATCGCCATGAGGATGATATTTACCGATTACATCCCCGACTACTCTGGCTGATTTTCTGAACTGTTTTGACCAATCATAACCACCTTTGTACATGGCATAAATAATTCTTCTATGCACAGGTTTTAATCCATCTCTTGCATCAGGAAGAGCTCTGCTTATTATGACACTCATCGCATACGATAAGTATGAGGTCTTCATCTCATCAACAATTTGTACTGAATTGTATTTTTTATTTTTTGGATTTTCTTGATTTAAATCTTCACTCATGAAGTAAATTTAAAATGGCACTTTATCGTCTGGATCTTGGGAAATGTCAGGCATATCATCAGATGGTAATTGGCTTCCTTCTAATTTTCCACCTTCGATAGATGAGGAACTTTTTCCACCCAACATTGTTAAAGTTGAATTATAACCCTGTAGTACTATTTGAGTACTGTACTTTTCCTGTCCATTGCTATCAGTGTATTTATTTGTGTTTAATTGGCCCTCTATATAAACCTGAGCCCCTTTTTTTAAATATTTTTGAACAACACTCACCAATCCTTCGTTAAATATAACAACCCTATGCCACTCTGTTTTTTCTTTTTTTTCTCCTGTATTCTTGTCTTTCCAAGATTCTGAGGTTGCGACACTTAATCTAGCAACACTTTTGCCATTCTGCATTTGCTTAATTTCTGGATCGTTTCCAATTCTGCCAATTAATAAAACTTTATTTAAACTACCTGCCATAATATAGATCTTTTTTTGAACTAAGAATTAGAGTTTATTATATCAGACTAATCAAATTAAAAGAATAAAATTTACTAAAAAAGATGAGTAATACCGTCACAAAAATCGTCATTAAAGGAGCTAGAGAGCATAATTTAAAAAATATTTCATTAGAGATTCCAAGAGATAAATTAATAACGATTACAGGTTTATCAGGGTCTGGAAAATCATCTTTAGCTTTCGATACAATTTATGCTGAAGGCCAAAGAAGGTATGTGGAAAGTCTATCGGCTTACGCTCGTCAATTTCTAGATCGAATGAGAAAGCCAGATGTCGATTTAATAGAAGGTTTATCGCCCGCTATATCAATTGAACAAAAAACTACTTCAAAGAATCCAAGGTCAATTGTCGCAACTGTAACTGAGATTTATGATTATATGCGTGTTCTTTACGCAAGAGTTGGGATTCCATATTCTCCATTTACTGGAAAGCCTATTAAATCTCAAACAGTTTCAGAAATGGTAGATCGTATATTAGATCTCCCTAAACAATCCAAAGTTCAAATATATGCACCGATAGTGAGAGGCAGAAAAGGAGAATATAAAAAAGAATTACTTGGATATAAAAAAAGAGGATTTCAAAAAGCTAGGATTGATGGAAAGATTTATGAAATTGATGAAGCGCCGATTTTAAATAAAAATCTAAAACATGACATCGATATATATGTCGATGGTTTTGTTAATGACAAAAAAGAACAACAGCGAATTGCTGAAAGTATCGAAACTACATTATCTCTATCTGACGGACTTGTTTATGTAGATTTCACAAATGAAAATCTACCAAAGGAATTTAAAAAAAATGAAAAAATAGTATTTTCTTCTAAATTTGCATGCCCAGAAAGTGGTTTTACAATAGAAGAAATAGAACCAAGATTGTTTTCATTTAATAGCCCTTATGGTGCTTGTCCTGAATGCGAAGGAATTGGTGTTGATCTATATATAGATCCAAAATTAGTCATTCCAAATGATAAAAAAAGCTTAATTGATGGAGCGATACTTCCTTGGACCTCAACTTCTACACTTTATTATGCCCAAACGCTAGCTTCATTAGCAAAACATTATGATTTTTCACTGGAAGAACCTTGGAGAAATTTGTCAAAAAAAATTCAAGATATTGTTTTATATGGATCTGGAGAAGAAGAAATAAAATTTTCTTATGATGACGGATATGAAAAGTACTCAAACAAAAAATCATTTGAAGGTGTAGTTAATAATTTAGAAAGACGATATTTAGAGACAGATAGCGATTGGAAAAGAGAGGAAATTTCTCAATTTCAAAATGAAACAGAATGCGAGAGATGTAAAGGAATGAGACTCAAAGAAGAAGCTCTTTCAGTAAAAATAAAAGAATTAAATATTAGTGAAGTTTCAAAAATGTCCATTCAGAATGCTTATGACTGGTTTGCTGATCTTCATAACCATTTAACGGAAAAAGAAAATAAAATTTCAATACATATTCTTAAAGAAATAAATGAAAGATTAACTTTTTTAATAAATGTAGGACTCGATTATTTAAATCTATCACGATCATCTGGAACTTTATCTGGTGGCGAATCTCAAAGAATAAGATTAGCATCACAAATTGGTTCGGGTTTAACTGGCGTGCTATACGTCTTAGATGAACCTTCTATTGGGCTTCATCAAAAAGATAATATTAAATTACTAAATGCACTCAAAAGACTAAGAGACCTTGGAAATACAGTTATAGTTGTTGAGCATGATGAAGAGGCAATGCTCAGTTCCGATCACATTATCGATCTAGGCCCTGGGGCTGGAACAGAGGGTGGAAAAATTATTGCAGCAGGAACTCCAGAGCAAATTAAGGCAAACGAAAATAGTATAACTGGACAATATTTATCAGGCAAAAAATATATTTCTCTTCCTCTATCAAGAAAAAAAGCTAAAGACGGAAGATATTTAACTTTAAGTGGAGCTACTGGAAATAATTTACAAAACGTTACAGCAAAAATTCCGTTAGGAACATTTACTGCTGTAACCGGTGTTTCAGGAAGCGGAAAATCAACATTCATTTTACACACTCTCTATAGGGCTTTGAATTTAATGATAAACAAAACAATATCCAAGAATATGCCAAAACCTTTTAAGGGAATTCAAGGATATGAATATTTAGATAAAATAATTGATATTGATCAGTCTCCAATAGGAAGAACACCGAGATCAAATCCAGCTACTTATTCTGGTGCTTTTACAGTTATCAGAGAGTGGTTTGTTAACTTACCAGATTCAAAAGCAAGAGGTTATAAACCCGGGAGATTTTCTTTTAACGTTAAAGGAGGAAGATGTGAAGCATGTGAAGGTGATGGAGTTATTACTTATGAAATGCATTTCTTGCCAGATGTTTATGTGCAGTGTGACGTCTGTAAAGGAAACCGTTATAATAGAGAAACTCTAGAAATTAGATTTAAAGACAAAAATATTGCTGATGTTTTAAACATGACTGTCGATGAAGGTGTTATATTTTTTGAAAATATATCATCTATTAGAGATAAACTTTTAACATTACAAAAAGTTGGACTTGGCTACATTAAAATTGGGCAACAAGCGACTACTTTGTCTGGTGGTGAGGCTCAAAGAATAAAATTAGCAAAAGAACTTTCTAAAAGAGCAACGGGAAGAACTATTTATATTCTTGATGAACCAACAACTGGTCTTCATATCCACGATGTAAAAAAATTATTAGAAGTTCTTCATACTTTTGTAAATAAAGGGAATACAGTTGTTGTAATTGAGCATAATCTAGATGTTATAAAAACTGCTGACTGGATAATTGATATGGGACCTGAAGGAGGTGTTAAGGGAGGAAAGATAGTTGCAGAAGGTACCCCGGAAGATGTTTCTCGCATAAAAGGTAGTTATACAGGTGAATTTTTAAAGAAAATCTTATCCAAAAATATCTCAAAAAAAATTGCTTAAAACAGTATTTTTTGTGTTAGTATCGGTACATGGGAATCAGTAATATTTTACAATCTCTTCCTAAAACAATTCTAAGTTCAGTTGTTGCTACGCTAATATTTTTTGGAATCTTATTTTATATAAATGACGGCTGGGCAAATGATAGATATTTCTGGAGCGCTATATTTAGATATTTACACGTTTTGTCTGGTGTAATGTGGATTGGATTACTTTGGTATTTTAATTTTGTTCAAATACCTAGCATGCCTAAAATTCCAGATGAACAAAAACCTGCCATTGGAAAAGTAATTGCTCCTGCAGCTTTATTTTGGTTTCGTTGGGCTGCTCTTTCTACAATTGTTACTGGTCTAATTACTGGATATCTTAATGGTTATATTCATGAAGCTTTAGCTTTCAAAGGAAGTCCTAAAAATATAACTATAGGAATTGGTATGTGGCTTGGAATAATTATGGCCTTTAATGTTTGGTTTATTATTTGGCCAAATCAAAAAAAAGCCTTGGGCATTGTAGAATGCGATCCTGAGAGTAAAGCTAAATCAGCAAGGATTGCGATGCTTACATCTAGAACTAATGCCTTTTTATCTATTCCAATGCTTCTAACTATGGTTATAGCTCAAAATCTTTATTAAGGCGTATTATCAATTTTAACTGACCAATCTCTTTTAATATTAAAAAACATAACGATTGGTGACGCTATGTATATTGATGAATAAGTTCCAAAAATAATTCCAAATGTAATTGCAAATGCAAATCCTCTAAGAACTTCACCTCCAAAAATTAAAACGGCAACAATAGAAAGCAAAGTGGCTCCAGAAGTTTTAAGTGTTCTAGAAAGAGTTTCATTTAACGATTTGTTTATTAAATCTGTTAAATTAGATACGCTATCTTTTTTTAAATTCTCTCTTATTCTGTCATAAATAATTACAGTGTCATTTATTGAGTAGCCAATAATCGTTAGTAAGGCAGCAATAATTGTAAGATCGAATTTTATGTTAAATAAAGAAAAAATACCTGCCGTAATTATTGTGTCATGAAATAATGCTACTATGCCACCTAAACTAAATTGCCACTCAAATCTAAACCATAAATAAATAAAAATAGCTAGAAATCCAAATAACAATGCGTAAACAGCTGATTTAATTAACTCACCTCCAACCTTGGGACCAACTGTCTCTACTTTTCTAATTGAAATTTTTTGTTTTAAATCTTTTTCAAGATTGTTTTTAATATTATTAACAAATTCGTTATTATTAATGCTGTTCTCCATAGATATTTCAAAATTATTCGGAGCACCAAATTCCTTGACTGTATAGTTATTAATATTTATTTTTGAAATAGAAGTTCTAATTTCTTCAACGTGAATGTTTTTTTCTGTTCTAATTTCGATAACTGTACCTCCCTTAAAATCAACTCCATAATTAAACCCTTTAAATAAAATAATTAAAAAAAATCCTATTGTTGAAATAGTAGACAAATAGATAAAGAACTTTTTATATTTTAAAAAATTATAATTTGTCATACTAGATTTTTATTTCATTATTTTTATTTGCTAAAACATATTTTCCAACCATTAATCGACTAACGGTAAATGCTGTAAAAAAAGATGAAATCAAGCCAATGATAAGTGTTAACGCAAATCCTCTAACAGGACCACTTCCTAAGTAAAATAATATTATTCCAGCTATTAACGTTGTAAGGTGGGTGTCTATTATTGTTAGTAGTGATCTTTTGTAAGCTGCATCCGTTGCAATTATCATCGATTTTTCTATTTTAAATTCTTCTCTCAATCTTTCATAAATTATCACATTGGTATCAACTGACATTCCAGTTGTTAAAACGATACCTGCAATGCCAGGTAAGGTTAACGTTGATCCAAATAAAGATAATACAGCTGCTAAAATTACTACGTTTAGCAAAAGACATAGGTCTGCAAATAAGCCAAAAATTCTATACTCATATATTATATAAAGTGCGACTAGCAAAAAACCTGAAATGAAAGATATAACTCCGTACTTAACTGAATCCTCACCTAGATCAGAGCCTACTGTTCTTTCCTCTACTATTTTCATAGGGGCTGGTAAAGCTCCTGATCTAAGTAATATAGATAATTGATTTGCCTCTTCTACAGTAAAATTTCCAGAAATTTGTCCGCTACCTGTCAAAATTGGTTCCCTTATGACAGGGGCGCTAAGAATTTCGTTATCAAGTATGATAGCAAGAGACCTTCCGACATTTTCTTTTGTCGCTGTAGCAAATTTTGCTGCTCCTACCCCATCTAATTTGAAATTAACAACGATACCATTATTTTGATTGTCATATCCTGGCTGAGCATCTTTTAGATTTTCTCCAGTTAAAATTATTCTTTTTTCAACTTCTAAAGTTGAACCGATAGATTTATATTTATATTTTTCATATCCTGAATTATCAGCTGATAAGCTTTTTTGCGATCTAGCAAATTTAAAAGTAAGTTGGGCAGTTTTTCCAAGAATATTTTTAAAATGAGAAGGATCAGTTAGTCCTGGAAGCTCAACTAATATTCTATTTTCACCCTTTTGAAGGATATTAGGTTCTTTTGTACCAAGTTGGTCTATTCTTTTCCTCACAATTTCTAAAGATTGATTAATAGCATCTTGTTTGACGTGCTTAACAAATTCGGGTGTAAACTGGATAACGAAAGACTCTTTTTCAATTTTATAAAATATTTCTTTATTAAAATTTGTTGAACTACTACCCGCAGGATTAAAAAAACTTTTTTTACCATTTAAGTCATTAATTATATTAATTGTATTTTCTTTTAATTTAAAATCTTGAATTTCAAAATAAATTTTTTGATCTGTAACGTTAAAGTTTTTATAAATGATATTTGAGTTTTTAAGATTTTTTTTTAATTCATTGGCCTTGTCATCAATTTTTTTTGCTACTAAAGGATTTATATCAACTTCTAAAAGTAAATAAGATCCACCTTGTAAATCTAATCCTAAATTTACTTTTTTATCTAAAAAAAATTTATATTTATCCGACGAAAAAAAATTTCCTAAAAAAATATAAAAAAAAAATAAAACAGTAATAGAGACTAAACTTATTTTTAATCTAGAAAAATTTAACACTAAAAATTACTTAGTTTCTGATTTGGAAAGAACTTGTGAAATTGTTGATTTGATAACTTTAACATTAACGTTATCTGCTACTTCTAATTCTACTTTTTCTTCATCAATTACTCTAGAAATTTTTCCTATAATTCCACCGGCTGTAATAACACTGTCGCCTCTAGTTAATTTTGAAATCATAGTTTTATGTTCTGAAACTCGTTTTTGTTGAGGTCTTATCAACAAAAAATAAAAAATAACAAAAATCAGTATTAAGGGGATAAATTGACCCAACGCAGTCATAGACATATAAAGTTTAATTATACTAGAAGATGTTTAATTACAATAATATTTTAAATTTAAAAAGTATTTTTTAATCTATAATTTACTAATTCCATCCATGTAAGAATGAAGAACTTTTGGAATAGTAATTGAACCATCTTTATTTTGATTATTTTCAATTAAGGCAATTAGAGTTCTTCCTATCGCGAGACCCGAACCATTTAAAGTAACAACATAGTCAATTTTTTTTTCTAAATCTTTAAATCTCGACATCATTCTATTTGCTTGAAATTGACCACAAGAAGAACAGCTGGAAATTTCTCTATAATTATTTTGTGAAGGAATCCAAGCTTCCAAGTCGTAGGTCTTTTCGGCGCTGAAGCCCATATCGCCAGAAGATAATAAAACTACTCTATAAGGAATTTCTAATTTTTTAAGTATATTTTCTGCACAATTAAGTAAACGTTCGAGTTCTTTATTTTTATCTTCAGGTTTAACAACACTAACAAGTTCGACTTTATAAAATTGATGTTGCCTCAACATTCCCTTTGTATCTTTTCCAGCAGCACCGGCCTCAGCTCTAAAACATGGTGTGCAAGCTACATATCTAAGTGGCAAATCTTCATAATTTAATATTTTATCCCTTACAATATTCGTAAGAGAAACTTCAGCAGTTGGTATTAGCCAAGCTCCTGTATTTAGAGAAAACTGTTCTTTAGAAAACTTTGGAAGCTGACCTGTTCCAAACATAGATTCTTCATTAACAATAATTGGAACATTCATTTCTAAATACTCTGACTCTTTTACATGGGTATCGATCATAAAATTAATAAGTGCCCTTTCCAATTTTGCAATATTACCCTTAGTTATAACGTATCTAGCTCCTGATATTTTAGTAGCGGTGTCGAAATCCATTAAATCTTTTTCAATCCCTATTTCATCATGCGATTTAATTATAAAATCAAATTCTCTGATTTTTCCAACTTTTCGAATTTCTTTATTGCTCTTATTGTCTTCTCCAACAGGAACATCATCAAGATGAATATTAGGCAAGTTGTGTAGAATATTATTAATTTTAACTTTTTGATCTACGATATTCTTTTCAAAGTGATCAATATCACTTTTAATTCCAACTACTTTTTTTGATAAAGATAAAAATTCTTCACTTTTCTTATCTTTAGATAAAGATAGTTCTTTAGATATCTTATTTCTTTCTTCTTGAAGTTTTTGCTGTTTTTCTAAAATTTGTCTTATAGAGCTATCCAAAAAAATAATTTCATCGATAATTTTATCTGAATTTTTTAAGAATCTTTCTTGATATTTTTTTTTATAAAGCTGAGGATTGTCTCTTAAATTTTTAAGATTTATCATTTTTGCTTCTCTCTAAATATTTGATAATTAAAATAGATATTTCATATAAAATCATCAATGGAATTGCTAATCCAATCTGACTTATTGGATCTGGAGGCGTTATAATAGCTGCAATTATAAATATTATAACAATAATATATCTTCTTCTTTCTGATAAATATTTAGAATCAATCAATCCAACTGTTGCTAATAAAATTAATAATACAGGCAATTCAAAACTTAACCCAAAAGCAAACATAAAAACCATAATTAAAGAAAGATATTCGCTTACTTTTGCTTCAAGCTGTATAGGCATACTAGTTTGAGTGCTGAGTGTTTCAAAGGATAAAAAAAACTTAATGGCTAATGGCATTATAAAAAAATAAGCAAGTAGTGCACCAGTCACAAAAAGAATTGGAGTTGCAATGAGAAATGGTAATATTGCTCTTTTTTCATTATTATACAAACCAGGCGCTATAAATTTCCATATTTGAATTAAAAAAACTGGGAAAGAAAAACAAATTGCTGAAAAAAAGGAAAGTTTTAAATAAGTAATAAAAGTTTCTTGTAATGCAGTGAAAATTAATCTTTTTGTACCAATATTATTTTCTCCTAAAGCCCAAACATACGGTTGTAGTAAAAAATTATATATTTTTTCTGCGTTTATATATGAAATTATAAATGCAAAGGTAAAAAAAATTAAACTTTTTATAATCCTAGTTCTTAATTCTAAAAGATGTTCTAATATACTAGATTGATTTTGATCATTTTCGTTATTCATAAAATAAAAAAAATTAAGATTTATTTGATTTATCTTTATCTTTCTCTTCAAGATTAAGATCTGTAATTTTTTTTATATCTTTTTCGTGTTCTTCAACAATATCATCCATACTTTTCTGAAATGAATTAATGTAGTTTTTAATACCATTTTTAATTTGTATGAATTTTTTAACAACTACAGGAAGGTCTTTTGGACCAATAACAATTATCGCTACTAGTATAATAACTAAAATTTCAGACCACCCTATTTGTGGCATATTTTTTAGTGATCTGATTTTGAATTTGAATCTTTATTCTTAGAATCTTTATTATCAGAATCTTCCGACATTCCTTTTTTGAAACTTTTTATTCCTTTAGCTACATCACCCATTAAATCAGAAATTCTTCCTCTGCCGAATAACAGAACGACAACTATTAAAACTATAATGATATGCCAAAAACTAAGACCCATTAGTGAATTTTATATATTAAATAATATTCTATTACAAATAAATTAATTTTCTTTTTTATTTAGGGTGTCAGACAGCATATCATCAATGTTTGAAAATATATCTTCTTTCGATTGTTTGTCTAAATCATCCTTTGCAAATTTATTTGTTCCAAATATTGATCTATCTAAACGACTATCGATTAATCCAGCAGAAGCTAATTCTTCAGAGCTAGGCAAATCAGAAATAGATTTTAAGTTAAAATGACTTAAAAAGGTGTCCGTTGTTACATATAGTAAAGGCTTTCCGGGTATTTCTTTTCTGCCTTGCGGTTTTACCCATCCAAGCTCAAATAATATCTCTAAAGTTCCAGTGCTAAAAGAAACGCCTCTAATTTCCTCAATTTCCGAACGAGTAACTGGCTGATGATATGCAATAATAGCTAAGGTTTCAATTGTTGCTTTCGATAACTTTCTTTGTTGTACAACTTCGCTTGCAATTTTATTAGATAAATTTTCAGCGGTCCTAAAAGACCATTTGTTAGAAATTTCGTAAAGATTTATTCCTCGCTCAATAAATTCTAATTGCAATTCTTTTAAAATTTTAACAACATCAACATTTAAATTAACTTTAGATTTTATTGTTTCTATGTCTAAAGGTTCGTCAGCAGCAAACAAAATAGCTTCTACTAATCTTTTTGCATCCTTATTTTTATTCAACATAATTATCTAGCTTTGATTAAAATTTTATCAAAAATTTTTTTTTGCATAATTGATAATTTTCCTTCTCTAACAAGTTCTAAGCTACCAGCAAATATTCCTGCCAAACCAGATTTTTTTAAAGTTTTAGAACCGGAGAAAGAACCTGGAACGACATCTTTAATATCTCTCCATTCTGTAAGATCGTTTAATAAGCTTGTAATTTTTTTTATAGCTTCTTCCATTGTGAAGACTGGTAATTTTGAAATATTCATAACAGAAAAATTTTGTTTTCTTTTAATTTCCGCGTAAGACTTTATCAACTCATACAAAGATACTGAATACTTAGAAGTGGAAAGAGTTTTTATTCCTTCTCTCATTCCTTTCATAAAAATATCTTTACCTAGTTGTTTTTGACAAACAAGTTTATCTGAAAGAAATCTTATTGCTTCTAATTTTCTTAATTGCAACTTAAGTTTTTCTGCCATCTGAATAGCTGAAAAATCATCTTCATAATCATCTGGTAGCAACAATCTGGATTTTAAATAAGCAAGCCAGGTAGCCATAACTAAAAAATCAGCAGCTAATTCTAAATTTTTTTTTATGTTATTAATAAATTTTAAATATTCATCAGCTAATTGAACAATAGATATTTTCATTAAATCTACCTTTTGAGATTTTGCTAAATCTAAAAGTAGTTCTAAAGGTCCTTCGTAGTTATCAATATTAAGAGTAAACTTACTTTCTAATTGTTCTTCAGAAACGGGCTTTAATTCAACTACTGTGTCCATTTAATTTATTTAACTGATTCTTGAGTTAAATTTATTAAAATTAGTCTTAATTTTTTCCGATATTTTATAAGTAAAATTATCGATTTGAGGCACAACTAAAGATAGTTTCTTCATTTCATCAATTTTTCCATTACAATGGAGTAATAAATTACAACCAGCTTCAAGACTTAATTTTGCTTTTGTAGCAAGACTTTTGGACAAAGCCTTCATAGAAAGGTCATCCGACATTATAATTCCTTTATATTTTAAATACTTTCTGATTATTTCCTGAATTATATATTTTGATTGCGTTGCGCATCTTTCTGAGTCTAATTTTTCATACAATATATGAGCAGTCATAGCTAACTTTGCAGTGTTATTTTTGAATGGTTCGAAATCATTTTTTTTCAAATATTTTAAAGAAAATTTTACTTTTGGTAGTTTAAAATGAGAATCTGCGTTGGTGCAGCCATGACCTGGGATATGCTTAATAACAGTTTCTATACCATTATTATTATAAATTTGGGTCAAATATTTAGATACTTTTTTGACAATTTTTGAATTTTTAGAAAAAGATCTATTTCCTATTACGCTATTTTTATCTTTATTAAACAAATCCAAAACAGGAACAGTATTTATATTAATTCCGCAATATTTTAAAATAGAAACATTCGCTTTAAGGAATTTATTAAAATTTTTATAAAAATTTTGTTTATTTTCAAAAATATCACCAAAATATTTTGCATTATATTTATCAAAATTTATAATTTTTTTAAAACGATTAACTCTTCCTCCTTCTTGATCAATCAATATTGGAAAATTTTCATCTTTAAAAATATCTTTGATACTACTTGTTAAATTCCTAACTTGATAGAGGTTATCAATATTTCTGGTAAATAATATTATCCCCCAGGGTTTATATTTTTTAAAAAAATTAATTTCATTTAAACTTAATTTTAAACCATTAATTCCAAATATAATTGCGTGTGTTTTCAAATTTTTATTTTATTAACTCCCAGTATTGTTTTTGCTTATAAGTTTTTTTAAAGAACTCTTCATTATCTATCTTTTTTTTAAAATCTAAAGGAGAAGTAATTTTTTCTAATTTATCAATATATGAATTTAAATAAATTAAATAATCCTCTCTTTTTTTTTTTAAATTTATAACAAAGTTATTTGAATTATAATAAAAAAGACAAAAACCTAAAATAATAAAAACTAATAAAAAAGAAATAATATTAACTAAATTCTTTTTCATTAAGTCATCACATTTCAGTTGGAGCATTTACATTTAAAATATCTAGTCCACTTTTTAAAACTAATTGTATTTTTTTAATCAAAAACAATCGTGAAGCCTGGAGATCTAAATTTTTATCATTTAAAATTTTTAAATTTTCATCCTCATTTCCTGAATTCCAATAAGTATGAAATAAACTTGCTAATTCATACATATAAAAAGGCAGTCTATGTGGCTCTAGATGAGAAGCTGAAAGCTCTAAACATTTAGTCCACTGAGAAATTTTCTTCATTATGTCAAATTCTATTTCTTGAGTAAGCAAGTTAAGATTTATTTTTTTTTGATCTTTATCTTCGTAAGCTATTTTTCTAAAAACAGAGCATATTCTTGCGTAAGCATATTGCACATAGAATACTGGATTTTCTTTGGACTGATCAGTAACTAAATCAAAATCAAAATCTAATTGCGAGTCATTGCTTCTGTATATCATCATAAATCTTACGGAATCTTTTCCAACTTCATTTATAAGATCGCTAGCTGTTATAAAGTCACCAGCCCTTTTGGACATTTTAAACTGTTCTCCAGATTTAAACAATTTTACTAACTGGCAAACTTTACAAATAATTTTTTGTTTGTTTTCTGACAACGCATAAACACATGAAGATTGTCTTTTTAAATAACCAGCATGGTCCGCTCCTAAGACATTAATCAGTAGATCAAATTTTCTTTCTATTTTGTCATAATGATAAGCGACATCATTTGCAAAATAAGTCCAACTTCCATCAGACTTTTTTAAAGCCCTGTCCATATCATCTCCAAATTTAGTAGATTGAAATAATAGTTGTTTTCTAGGCTCCCAGTCATCAACTTCATTTCCTTTAGGTTTCTCTAAGATCCCTTCATAAACATAATTCTTTTCCTTTAAAATTTTCAAAACTTTTTCAACAATATTCTTGTTTACAAGAGATTTTTCAGAGACGAAATTATCATGAACTATGCCTAATTTTTTTAAATCATTTTTGATTAAATACATCGCTTCTTCTATGCACAGCTCTTTAAAATTATCAAAAATTGAATCATAATTATCAAAATTTGATATTCTTTTTTTTGTTAAAATATTTTTAGCTATATCAATTACATAATCACCAGGATAAAGCCCCTGATCCTCAGGAAACGGAATTTTATTTTTTAACTCTAATATTCGATGATAAACTGATTTAACAAATTGATTAATCTGATTACCATAATCATTTATGTAATATTCTTTAACAACATTGTGTCCGACAAATTTTAATAAATTGGCTAAAATATCACCAAAAACAGCACCTCTACAATGTCCCACGTGCAAAGGACCTGTTGGATTAGCAGAAACATATTCGATTAATATTTTTTTAGAGTCTAAGTTTTGATTATTACCAAAGTTGATATCTACTGTTTTTAAAAAATCGTGCCAAAATTTTTTATTAAAAAAAAAATTTAAAAAACCTGGTTTTGCTACTTCAATTTTTATAATTTCTTCAAATTTTCCTTCTAATTCCCTTTTAATATTAGTTGCTAATTCGATAGGATTTAAATTATTTACTTTTGCAAAAATCATTGGAGCGTTTGTACTTAGGTCTCCATGAGTCTTAATCTTAGGAATTTCTACTGAAAAATTAACAAAATTGTCTGGTAATTTAATAATATTTTTTTTTTCCAAAGATTTAAAGAAATTATTTAATTTTATTTTATAATCAAAAAAAATGTTCATTTAATTTTATTATATAAATCGATAGCAAATTTATCAGTCATTCCAGCAATAAAATCTGCCACTGATCTTTCTAATCCCCATTTTTTTTTTGTTTCGGCTGTTATAAACTTTTTATTATTTTTAATTAAATGGATATATAATTTTTTAATTATTTTTTCCGCTTTATTAGTCATTATTTTTACAGATTTATTTTCATACATATTCAATTTTAGAAATTCACGAATTTGATTATTTGCATCATTAAGCTTTGATGAAAAACTAACAATAAAATTAGTAGACTTATAAACATCTTGAATTGATTTGATATTATATTGTTTTAAATTCTTTTTGGTCTGCAAAATTAAATCAGTAACCATAATATTTATTATTGACCTTATAATCTCATTTCTTAACAATTTTTTATTCTTGAATTGTTTATTTTTCTTTTTAATTACGTCGCCTATAATTGGAATATCTTTAATGTCATTAATTGAAAAAAACCCAGCTCTAATTCCATCATCAATATCATGATTATTGTAAGCTATATCATCTGACAAAGCGCTAATTTGAGATTCTAAAGAGGACTGATCATAAAAGTTAATTTTTTTAATTTTACTCAAATTTGGTAAAATTTCTAAATTCTGTGTTATCAAATAATTTGGTCCATTGTGCTTAACAATGCCGTCTATTGTATTTATGGATAAATTTAAACCGTCAAAATTTTGATAGGCTTTTTCTAATTCAGTAATTAAACGAATTGAATGAATATTGTGATTAAAACCTCCATGATTGTCCATGCAATGATTTAGTATTTTTTCACCAGCATGTCCAAATGGTGGATGCCCAAGATCATGAGACAAACTTATTGCCTCCGCTAAATCTTCATTCAATTTAAGGTATCTAGCTATTGATCTTGATATTTGAGAGACTTCTAATGAATGCGTAAGTCTAGTTCTGTAATGATCTCCTTCATAATATACAAAAACTTGAGTTTTATATTTTAGCCTTCTAAAAGAAGTGGAATGTATAACTCTATCTCTGTCTCTTTGATAAAATGATCTATAGGGATTTTTTTTATCTCCAAACTGTCTTCCCAAATAATTAGAATTATTGGAAGAAAATTTTACTAATAACTTATTGTAATTATCTACTCCGGACATATATTAATAGAGTTATAGCAACATATAATTGAATGACTAATAATTTTACCATTACAGATAATGCTAAAAAAAAGATAGAAAATCTTTTAGTAAATGAAAAATCCAATAAATTTTTTAGAATAGAGGTTAAAGGTGGTGGTTGTTCGGGTTATAAATATCATTTTTTAATGGACAGCAAAAAAAATCATGACGATATAATTATTAATAATGTGTTAATTGATAAATCCTCTTTTTATTTTATACAAGGCTCTACATTAGATTATTCTGAAAAATTAATTGAAAATACTTTTAAAATTATCAATCCTAAAGCTACATCTTCATGTGGGTGTGGTAATTCATTTTCAGTTTAATGATTATTAGCAGTTGGAATGTTAACTCGGTAAGAGTTAGAATTGATCATGTTATTAATTATTTAAAAAAAAACAAACCAAACTTTTTACTTTTGCAAGAAATAAAAACTGAAAATAAAAATTTTCCTTATTCAGAGTTAAAAAACATCGGTTACGAAAGTGAAGTTCATGGTCAAAAATCATATAATGGTGTTGCTATAATTTATAATAAAAAAATAAATAATATAAATTTTAATATTATTAATGATAAACAAGAACAATCTAGAACAATTTCTGCTGACATAGTTTACAAAAATCAATTAATAAAAATTATTTCTGTTTATGTGCCGAATGGAAATCCAGTCAATAGTGAAAAATATAAATATAAAATAGAATGGTTAAAATCTTTTGAGGATTATTTAATCAAGCAAAATAAATTAAAAAATAAAATAATCATAGGCGGAGATTTTAATATTATTCCTAATGAAGATGATGTTTATAATCCTAAAGAATGGGAAAATGATGCTCTATATAGAATTGAAATAAGAAAATTTTTTAGGAATATATTAAACGAAGGATACAACGACGCCTTTAGATTAATTAATAAAAAGCCCAATAACTATACATTCTGGGATTATCAATATGGTTCTTTTGAAAGAAATAAAGGACTAAGAATTGATCACTTTTTATTATCCAAAAACATAACTAATCTTATTAAAGATGTTACAATAGATTCTTATTTAAGGTCTTTGGAACGACCATCCGATCATGCGCCGATCAGATTAACATTGGCTTAGGCTCTTCCGTAAACATCTTTAATTCTAATAATATCATCTTCTCCTAGGTAGCTACCTGTTTGGACTTCGATAATTTTCAAAACATTTTTTTGCTTATTTTCAATCCTATGTACTGCTCCTCTAGGAATGAAAATAGATTGAGATCTACTTAAAACTAAATTTTTTTTATTAAGCGTAACATTCGCTATACCTTCAACAACAACCCAATTCTCAGATCTATGTCTATGTTTTTGTAAACTTAAAATTGCTCCTGGATTAACAACAAGTTCTTTAACTTGAAAAGTTTTACACACAAATATATTTGTAAATTGCCCCCATGGTCTTTGTGTAGTTGTGTGCTGATCGGTAATCTTTGGGAATTGCTTGTTAATAAAAGGATAAATGAATTGAAGATTATTTTTCTTTAAATCAGACAAATAAAGAACATCCTTGTAGTCCACTGCTAATACATTCTCTAAATTACTCGCTACAATAGTTCTTTCATTTGAAGATATATAGGAGTTTTTAACGTTATTTTTAAAAATTTTTCCTTTTATAAAATTGTTATATTTATCTTTTTTTTCAATTTCCCATTTCTGTAACCAGCCACCAACATCTTTCCAGTCACTTAATAATTTTGCTGAAAAAACATTAGAAGATTTTTCTAAAATTGCATGATCAAAAGAAATAGGTTTAATTTTCGAAAAATATTTATCTTCTAATAACAGTATATTGTTTATTATTTTCGCATTAATAAAAGAATCGCAAACTTGCAGCGCCAGTTCTTTTTGTAAAACAGAATACTCATTTAATAATGCCGATTTATTTGAAAGGAACATTCCTGAATTCCAAAGATAATTATTATTTTTAATAAGTTTTTTTGCTTTTTTTAAATTTGGTTTTTCAATAAATTTTAGAACTTTATTAAAATTTTTATTAACTTTTCTTGAATATAAATAACCGTATCCAGTTTCTGGATAATTAGGTTTTACTCCAAAAATAAAAATTTTATCTCTATCTAAATATTTAGATAAATTTTTTATCTGCTTTTGAAATAATAATTTCTTTTCAATAATATGATCTGAAGAAATAATTAATATAGGTTGGTAAAATGACAAATCATCATCGTTTACAGCCGCAAGAATTGCTGGAGCAGTATTCTTCTTTTGGGGCTCTACAAAAATTTTACAATCTATTTTTTTAGTTTGTTCTTTAATCTGATCTAAATAATTGGTATTTGAACAAATTGTAATTTTATCAAAATTAGGTCCTGTTACTCGATCTATGGCATGCTGCAACAAGCTTTTTCCATTAATATTAATAAATTGCTTTGGATTTTTTTTTCTAGATTCGGGCCACAACCTAGTGCCCTCACCTCCGCATAATATTATTGGTTTAATTTTTAAATATCTGCGTAACATTTTTTTTCCTTAAATCCACCGGCATGGGTAACTGCTCCATTTTTAGCAGAACCAACCGTCTGGCTGTACTTCCATAAAGTTCCAGATAAAAAGTGAGGACTTATATTTTTCCAAACTTTTTTCCTTCTTTGCAATTCTGATTTGGAAATTTTAAAATCTATAGTTCCTTTAACGGCGTCAATTGTAATAATATCTCCATTTTTTAATAGAGCTATAGGTCCACAATTAAAAGCCTCTGGTCCTACATGGCCAACGCAAAATCCTCTAGTTCCTCCGGAAAATCTTCCATCTGTTATTAGTGCTACTTTTTCTCCCATTCCTTGACCATATATTGCTGCAGTGGTTGATAGCATCTCTCTCATGCCTGGGCCACCTTTTGGTCCTTCGTATCTAATAACAATAACATCCCCTTCTTTGTATTTTTTATTCTGAACGGCTTTAAAAGCTTCTTCCTCACTATTAAAACAAAGCGCTTTGCCAGTAAATTTTAGTTTTTTCATTCCAGCAACTTTAACAATTGCACCTTCTGGAGCTAGATTTCCTTTTAGACCTACAACTCCACCTGTTTTAGAAAGTGGGTTATTATAGGGTCTCATTACGTTTTGATTGTTGTTAAATTTAACTGACTTTAAATTTTCTTGCATAGTTTTACCTGTTACAGTCAAGCAATCCCCATAAATGTAACCACCCTCCAATAAGGTTTTTAATAGCATTGGCGCTCCTCCTGCCTCAAACATATCTTTAGCTACATATTTTCCACCAGGTTTTAAATCTGCTAAATAAGGAGTTTTTTTAAAAATTTTTGCAACATCAAATAAATCAAATTTAATTCCACATTCATTAGCTATGGCTGGCAAATGAAGAGCTGCATTTGTTGATCCTCCTGTAGCAGCAACTATTGTTGCGGCATTATGTAATGATTTAATAGTAACAATGTCTCTTGGTCTTATATTTTTTTTTAATAATTCCATAACTGCCTTACCACTTGCGTATGCATATTTATCTCTTTCTACATAGGGCGCTGGTGTTCCAGATGAGTAAGGTAATGCTAAACCTATAGCCTCAGATACACATGCCATTGTATTTGCTGTAAATTGACCGCCACAAGCACCTGCGCTAGGACACGCACTTATTTCTAATTCTTCCAAATCTTCATCTGACATTTGATGATTTGCATGCTTACCAACAGCTTCATACACATCAACAACTGTCACATCTTTTCCTTTGAATTTTCCTGGCAATATAGATCCGCCATAAATAAAAACACTTGGAACATTTAATCTGCACATGGCCATCATTAATCCCGGTAAAGACTTGTCGCAACCAGCGACACCGACTAAAGCGTCATAACAGTGACCTCTAACTGTCAGCTCCGTTGAATCCGCTATAACTTCTCTAGATATCAATGAGGATTTCATGCCTTCATGACCCATTGCAATACCATCTGTAACTGTAATTGTGCAGAACTCTCTTGGTGTGCCATTATTATCAAAGACTCCTTTTTTAGCTGACTGAGCCTGACGCATTAAAGCAATATTACACGGTGCAGCTTCATTCCATGTTGAAACGACTCCAACAAAAGGTTTAGCAATGTCATTTTTTTTAAGATTCATTGCATAATAAAAAGCTCTATGAGGAGCTCTGTCTGGACCTACGGTGGTATGACGACTTGGTAATTTAGATTTATCAAATTTCATATTAATTTTTAATGGATATTATACTTTCTAATTGATTCAAATCATTTACTAAATTTTTTAAGATATCTTTTTCTTTATCAACTATATCCTTTGGTGCCTTCTCTATAAAAGATTTGTTAGCAAGTTTTCCCTTTGAGATATTAATATTATTTTTAATTACATCTATTTTCTTGTGTACTTTAGCAATTTGCTCTTTTAAGGAAATTTCAGTAGAAAATTTAATCAATATAGCATCTCCTTCTGAATAAAGTGGTAATATATTTTCATTTTTTTCATTTTTTTTAAATAAACTCTCAACTCTAGACGCTTTTTTAAAAATTAAAAAATTCCTATCTAAAAAATCTTTCTTATTTTTAGATAAATTATCAACACAAATATCAACAAAATTACCAGGAGAAACCTGTAAAATAACTTTTGTTGATCGTATTAAACCTACAATTTTAATTAACCATTTAATCATTTCAATATCATTATTTTTAATAATTTTAATTTCTTTGTTATTGATAAAATTAATTAAAGGGCTTTTGTAAAAATCCATAAATTTTAATTTATTCCATAGTTCCTCTGTAACAAAAGGTATAAAAGGATGGAGTGATATTAAAATTTTTGAGAATATAAATCCAAAAACTTTTTTTGTTTCCATTATCTTATCTTGATCATTTGAATAAAAAATTGACTTTGCAAATTCTAAGTACCAGTCACAAAAGGTATTCCATACGAAATTGTAAATTTCTCTTGAGGCCTCATCAAATCTAAATGCTTGCATGTGTTTATTAATATTGTTTTGGGTTTGGATATATTCATTAATGATCCACTGATTAACTTCGAGTCTTGTATTGTTAATGTTATTTTCTAAATTAGAATTACAATTATTTAATTCACAAAATTTTGAAACATTCCAAATTTTATTTAAAAAATTCCTATAACCTTTAACTCTTTCTTCAGAAAGCTTCACATCTCTGCCTGGCGAAGCCATTGACATTAGTGTAAATCTTAAAGCATCAGCTCCGTATTTTTTAATTAACTCCAATGGATCAATGACATTACCTTTTGATTTAGACATTTTTTGTCCGTGCTCATCTCTAACTAAAGCGTGTATGTAAACTTTATCGAAAGGAACCTTTTTTGTTACAAATAAACCCATCATCATCATTCTTGCTACCCAAAAGAACAAAATATCAAAACCTGTTACTAGAACTGAAGTTTTATAAAATCTTTTAAAATTGTAAGTTTTGTTAGGCCAACCTAAGCTAGCAAATGGCCATAATGATGAAGAGAACCAAGTATCGAGAACATTTGGGTCTTGTTTAATGTAGGAGTTTTTTTTTTTATAAAACTTATCTGCTTGTTTTTGAGCATCGTCTTTGTTTGCTGCTGCAAAAACTTTTCCATTATCTCCATACCAAATAGGAATTTGATGACCCCACCAAATTTGTCTAGAAATACACCATGGCTTAATATCTTTTAACCACAGGTTATAAGTTTTTGTCCATGATTCTGGAAAAAACGTAGTTTTTTTATTTTTAACTGCTTTCAAAGCATTACTGGATAATTTTTTAACATTTAAAAACCACTGTTCTGTAAGATAAGGTTCAATTACAGAGTTTGATCTGTCGCCATAAGGAACGCTATGTTTTATTGACTCCTCTTTTTCTAAAAAATCTCCTAATTTTAAATCCTCTACTATTAATTTTCTTGCCTCAAGCCTATCTAATCCTTGGTATTTTTTTGGACAATTATTATTTAATTTTCCATCTGGTTCTAAAATATTAATCTTTTCTAATTTATGTCTTGTGCCAACTTCATAATCATTAAAATCATGAGCTGGTGTAATTTTTACAGCTCCTGAACCATGATTAGGATCAGCATAGTTATCTGCAATAATTTTAATTGATTTTTCAATAAGTGGTATTTTGGCAAATTTATTTATTAATTTTTTATATCTATTATCTTTGGGGTTAACGGCTATTGCAACATCGGCAAAGATTGTTTCTGGCCTTGTAGTTGCTATTGTTATAAAATGTTTTTTATTAAAAAAATATTTAATATAATAAAGTTTACCACTTACCTCTTTCTGCTCAACCTCAAGGTCAGAAATTGCTGTTTGTAATACAGGATCCCAATTAGATAACTTTAAATCTTTATAAATTAATTTTTTTTTATAAAGTTCTAAAAAAACTTTTATCACCGCAGACGACATATCTTTGTCCATGGTAAATCTGTTTTGTGTCCAATCGCAAGATGAACCTAATTTTTTAAGTTGATTTATAATTAAATTTCCAGAATGCTCTTTCCAATCCCAAACTTCTTTAAGAAATTTTTCTCTACCTAGTGTATTTTTCGATAGATTTTTATCGTTAAGTTTTTTTTCAACAACAAGCTCTGTTGCAATTCCAGCATGATCAGTTCCTGGTTGCCACAAAGTTTCATAACCTTTCAATCTATAAAATCTAACTAATAAATCTTGAATAGAATTATTAAGAGCATGACCCATATGCAAACTGCCAGTAACATTTGGTGGGGGTATAACTATGGAAAAATATTTTTTATTATTATTCTTTATGGGCTGAAATAACTTTTTCTTTTCCCAAAAATCATAAATTTTATCTTCTATATCTAAATGATTATAATTTTCTTCTAACATTAAAAATTAAATTCTTCTTTATCGATATAATTTATTAGAATTGGAGCGTTGGCATTAGTAATCTTTAATTTTTCATATCCTTTATCTTTTTTATTATAAAGATAAATATTTGAAGAAGAATCAATTTTTAAAACACATATTAACTTTCCATTAATTTTTAGTTTTTCTAGCAAATTAACAGGGTCGGCGTTTACAGATCCATTAATAATAATTTTATCAAACTTAATTTCTGGAATATTTAATTGCTTATAATTGCAGTAAAAGTTTTTAATATTTATGAATTTATTATTTTTTATGTTTTTTAAAGATAAATCATAAGCATTTTTGTCTTCTTCAACTGAATATACATTATTAACTAAGCCAGAAAGTATGGAAGCTGTATATCCTCCACCTGATCCAATTTCTAACACCACGTCAGATGATTCTAATTTTAAAATATTTAAGAATTTTGCAAAGATTAGAGGTTTTAAAATAAAACTTTTTTTAGAAAAACTTATATGATCATCCATATAAGATAATTTTTTTAATTCTTCTGGTAAAAAGTTTTCTTGTTTAACTTTTTGAAATGCTGATATTAAATTCTCATCAATAATATTATTAGGCCTTAATTGGCTTTCAATCATGTTTAATTGACGAGTACTATGTTCCATAATATTTGCGCGTTTAGAAAACTAAATATATATACACGATAGCTATTAGATAATAATACAGAAAAAAATGGCCACGTGGCGGAATGGTTACGCAGAGGACTGCAAATCCTTGTATCCCAGTTCGATTCTGGGCGTGGCCTCCAAAATTAATATTGTTTTTAAAAAAAAAAATCGTATTGTGTTTTTTATTCCCCGATAGCTCAGTTGGTAGAGCAGTTGACTGTTAATCAATTGGTCGCAGGTTCGAGTCCTGCTCGGGGAGCCAAAAGAAAATTAAGCAGTTTTTGATAATTTCTTG
>Ga0209188_1000444_pt1 | contig 40119 bp, 33 predicted proteins | sample C_130625_EF_Meta_FD_187307 | JGI IMG/M metagenome (GOLD analysis project Ga0209188, IMG submission 187307) | Freshwater microbial communities from Lake Croche, Canada to study carbon cycling - C_130625_EF_MetaG (SPAdes) (version 2) | ecosystem: Environmental > Aquatic > Freshwater > Lake...
TGAGGTCTGGCGGTATGTCAAGTGGAACAGCTTTTGCACTGCTTTCAGTTTTGTAGTTGATCTTGTCGCTGTTGGTGATGGAGCTGCAAGCACTCAAGCCTAAAACGAACATTACCAGCCAAACAGTTTGCAAAGGGGAAGCGATAAATTTCACGTAAGAAACCTTTAAAGGACTCGCAGCAAGCCCGAAGAACGCAACGCGCTCTCAACGACAGGCTCAAGGGTTGAGGTCAGAGGGGTCATGGGCAGGCGCATGGTAGGGCCACACAACCCCATGCGTGCCATAGCCCACTTCAATGGAATGGGATTGGCTTCGACGAAGAGGTTTTTGTGCACAGGCATGAGCTTGAGTTGAATCTCCATGGCTTTGCGGACATCGCCTGCCATGGCAGCGACGCAAAGTTCATGCATCTGGCGCGGTGCAATGTTGGCAGTGACGCTGACATTACCTTGGCCACCGCACAACATCAATGCCACAGCAGTGGGGTCGTCCCCCGAGTAAACAGCGAAGTTTTTGGGCACATCACGGATCAACCACTGGGCGCGTTCGATATTGCCGGTGGCTTCTTTGATGCCAACAATGCCTGTCACTTGGGCCAAACGCAAAACCGTGTCGTGCGCCATATCGGCCACGGTACGGCCGGGAACGTTGTAGAGCACCATGGGCAAGTCAACCGCCTCAGCAATCGCTTTGAAATGCTGGAACTGACCTTCTTGGGTGGGCTTGTTGTAGTAGGGCACTACTTGCAATTGGCAATCTGCGCCAACGCCTTTGGCAAATTTAGCCAGTTCGATGGCCTCAGCAGTCGAGTTAGCACCGCAGCCAGCCATGATGGGCACATGGCGGTTTTTGTGGGTGGCAGCTTGCTCAACTGAGACGCGGATGATTTCGCAGTGTTCTTCCACGTTCACCGTGGGGGATTCGCCCGTTGTACCCACCACGCCGATGCAGTCGGTGCCTTCAGCGATGTGCCAATCGATCAACTTGCGCAACGTCGGGTAGTCAACGCTACCGTCTTGGTGCATGGGAGTGACGAGTGCGACGATGCTGCCGGTGATGGGTTTCATAGACGTATGAGACGTTTAAGGGGAAACGCGTATTCTACTGAGGGCGGCAGGTTCCAAGTCACTAGGCAAACGGATAGCTAACACCCGCTGGATGAGTCTGCCCAAGTTGGACAGAAATTGCATATGCCTGCAGTGGCCACAAGCTAAGTCGAGAACGTCCGCTAAGTCCGCAGAATCTTCTCCGTTCAACTTCTTGCTTAAGGGCAACAAATGCGCCCAGCGTTTCGCCCAGGCTGATGGTGGCTCAAGGTTTAAAAACAAGCCCAAACCTGCGAAGCCAAAGTCACTAAAAAAGTAGGTTGCAAATACAAGGACAACACGCCGGCCAAAATGGCTGCTGTAACACCAAATCCTAGTAACTTCACCCAAGCAAATTGCAGGAGATGGCTAGGGTTTTCAGCCGGAGCCGTGTGATCAGTGCGGGGTTCTTGCGTCATCTGGTTAAGCGGCAGCCATCTCTGGTTTGCGCTCTATGGCGGTTTCTTTCACAGGCAAGTTCACAAACGCCGCGAAAAGCCCGAGCGCAATGGAGAGGTACCAAACAATGTCGTAACTACCGGTCTTGTCATACAAATATCCGCCCAACCAGACACCCATGAAACTGCCGATTTGGTGGCTGAAGAACACAAACCCGCCAAGCATGGAGAAATGGGCGATGCCAAAAATTTGGGCAATCACTGCATTGGTCGGAGGCACGGTGGATAGCCACAAAAGTCCCATCACGCTGGCAAAGATATAGACCGTCCAAGGCGTCAGGGGCGCTAACAGAAACAAGGCGATCGCAACCGAACGGCTGAAATAAATAAACGCCAAAATTTTGCGCTTAGCCAAGCGCTGTCCCAAACTGCCAGCGATGTAGGTGCCAAACACATTGAACAAGCCAATCAAGGCCAGTGAAATACTGGCAACTTCAGGCGACAAGCCTTTGTCCTTGAGGTAACTGGGCATATGCACGGCGATAAACACGACTTGAAATCCGCAAACAAAAAACCCTGCCATGAGCAACTGAAAGCTGGGGTAGGCGAACGCTTCCCGCAATGCTTGGAAAATCGATTGGTCGCGCGCAGGCGGTTTGCCACTTGCAAAATTGGGCTCGCGAAGCCCAAGTGCCAAAGGCACGGCCACCAGCAACGCCAAAGTGAGCCAAACCAAGGCTTCTTGCCAGCCATAGTTGGCAATCAAAAATCCTTCAACTGGCACCATCAAAAACTGACCAAAAGACCCAGCGGCGGCGGCTACTCCCATCGCCCAAGAGCGTTTTTCGGCGCTCACATTGCGGCCAATCACCCCGTAAATGACGGAATAGGTCGTTCCGGCTTGGGCGGCACCAATCAAAATGCCAGCCGTAAGCGTGAAAGTCAAGGTGGAGGTGGAGTAGGCCATGCCCGCCAAACCCAGGGCATACAACACTGCCCCTACCAAAATAACTTTAAAAGCGCCAAATTTGTCGGCCACCATGCCCGAGAAAATGCTGAAAAAGCCCCAAGTCAGATTTTGAATCGCCATCGCAAAGGCGAAGTTCTCGCGGGTCCAGTTTTGGGCTTGGGTGATCGGTTGCAGCCACAAACCAAAGCCGTGGCGCACCCCCATAGACAGCGTGACGATAGCGGCTCCACAGAGGAGAACTTGCCACAGGGGAAGCGTTTTATTCGGTTGGTTCATGGGGGTGACTTTAACGAATCCCTACAATTCCCGCCCATGGCATCCAAGCAACCAACCCCCACACCCCAGTATTCCGAAGGTTCGATCCGCGTCCTCAAAGGCCTTGAACCGGTCAAACAGCGTCCGGGCATGTACACCCGCACCGACAACCCGCTGCACGTTATCCAAGAAGTTTTAGACAACGCCGCTGACGAGTCCTTAGCTGGCCATGGCAAAAAAATAGCCGTGATCCTTCATACCGATGGCTCGGTCAGCATCGAAGACGACGGCCGAGGCATTCCCTTTGGCATGCACCCAGAGGAAAAAGTTCCCGTCATTGAGATCGTTTTCACCCGCTTGCACGCTGGTGGCAAATTCGACAAAGGCCAGGGTGGCGCCTACAGCTTTTCTGGCGGGCTGCATGGCGTGGGTGTCAGCGTGACCAATGCGCTGGCCAAACGCATGGAAGTCACTTCCTACCGCGAAGGCCAAGTCGCCCATTTGGTATTTGCTGGCGGCGATGTGGTCGAGAAACTCAAAATCCGCAAGCAAGACGCGGGCGACCGCAAACAAGGCACAACCGTGCGCGTTTGGCCCGACGGCAAATACTTCGAGACACCCAACTTGCCGATGAATGAGTTGGTGCATCTGCTGCGCAGCAAAGCTGTGTTGATGCCTGGCGTGGGCGTGTGGCTTAACAACGAAAAAACCAAAGACACCCAAAACTGGCTCTACAAAGGCGGTTTGCGCGACTATTTGATGCAAACGCTCCATGGCGATCCCGTCATTCCCTTGTTCGAGGGCGATGGTTACGCAGACAGCAACCACGACAGCTTTGCCGAAGGCGAGGGCGCCGAATGGGCCGTTGCCTTCACCGAAGACGGCCAACCCGTGCGCGAGAGCTACGTCAACCTCATCCCCACCACAGCAGGCGGAACCCACGACTCAGGCTTGCGCGATGGTTTATTCACCGCCGTCAAGAGCTTCATAGAGTTGCATGCTTTGTTGCCCAAAGGCGTCAAACTCATGCCCGAAGACGTCTTTGCCCGCGCCAGTTTTGTGCTGAGCGCCAAAGTGCTAGACCCGCAATTCCAAGGACAGATCAAAGAACGCTTGAACTCGCGCGACGCTGTCCGTTTGGTTTCGAGCTTTGTGCGACCCACTTTGGAACTCTGGCTCAACCAACACGTCGAATACGGCAAAAAACTGGCCGAACTCGCCATCAAAGCCGCCCAAACCCGCCAAAAAGCGGGGCAGAAAGTAGAGAAACGTAAAGGCTCCGGCGTGGCAGTCTTGCCGGGCAAGTTAACGGATTGCGAAAGCAAAGACACCGCCGACAACGAAGTCTTCCTAGTTGAAGGTGACAGTGCCGGTGGCAGCGCCAAAATGGGCCGCAACAAACAAAACCAAGCCATCCTGCCTCTGCGCGGAAAAGTGCTCAACACCTGGGAAGTCGAGCGCGACCGCTTGTTTGCCAACAACGAAATCCACGATATCTCCGTAGCTATTGGCATCGACCCCCATGGGCCTAATGACACGCCAGATTTAAGTGGCTTGCGCTACGGAAAGATTTGCATCTTGAGCGATGCGGACGTGGATGGTTCGCACATCCAAGTTTTGTTGTTGACGCTGTTCTTTAGACACTTCCCTAAACTCATTGAATCAGGCAATGTGTTTGTGGCACGACCACCGTTATTCCGAGTAGACGCTCCCGCCCGTGGCAAAAAACCTGCCTCTAAGGTCTATGCCTTAGACGAGGGAGAACTCACTGCCATCCTCGACAAACTCCGTAAAGACGGCGTGCGAGAAGGCGCTTGGAGCATCAGCCGTTTCAAGGGCTTAGGGGAGATGAGCGCTGAACAGTTGTGGGACACGACACTGAACCCTGACACACGCAGGCTGATGCCAGTCCAACTAGGACAACTCGACTTCCTACAAACAGAGGGATTGATAACCCAGCTAATGGGCAAGGGCGAAGCATCCGCTCGCAGAGAGCTCATGGAGTTACACGGTGACAGCATCGAAATAGACATCTAAAAGCAGAGCAAAGAGAAGTTCAACTCAAAAACCCGTAGGTGAGGCCAGTGGCGGCAGCCAACGATTTGTTGTATGAGGCGGATGCCGCCGCTGGCCTCGCCGGAGCGAGCAAAACTTCCCCGAAACACATCATTTCAAAACAATAAAGCTGATCAAACTAAAGCGAACCAATTAGCAAATATGTCAGACATCACAACAATTGATTTACCCACCGCCGACAACGACGACGGCATAGCCTTAGGCCACTACGCCCAACGCGCTTACCTTGAATACGCCTTGAGCGTAGTCAAAGGCCGTGCCTTGCCCGACGTCTGCGACGGCCAAAAACCCGTCCAGCGACGCATCTTGTATTCCATGTCCCGCATGGGCTTGGGCTTTAGCGGCAACACCGGCGCCAAACCTGTCAAAAGCGCACGCGTAGTGGGCGACGTACTCGGCCGCTACCACCCCCACGGCGACAGCGCAGCGTATGAAGCACTGGTGCGCATGGCGCAAGACTTCGCGCAGCGCTATCCACTCATCGACGGACAAGGCAACTTCGGTTCGCGCGACGGCGATGGTGCCGCTGCCATGCGTTACACCGAAGCGCGCTTGGCCAAGATCACCACTTTGTTGCTCGACGAGATTGACGAAGGCACGGTTGACTTCCAACCCAACTACGACGGCTCCACCGAAGAACCCAAGCAGTTACCTGCGCGTTTGCCGTTTGCTTTGCTGAACGGCGCCAGTGGCATCGCCGTGGGTATGGCAACAGAAATTCCAAGCCACAACCTGCGTGAAGTGGCTGACGCCTGCATCGCCTTAATCAAAAGCCCCAAACTCAGCGAAGCAGAGTTGCTGGCGCTGTTGCCCGCACCCGACTACCCAGGCGGTGGGCAGATTATCAGCAGCGCATCCGATATCGCAGATGCCTATCGCACCGGACGCGGTTCACTCAAAGTTCGCGCCCGTTGGGTGATCGAAGACCTTGCGCGCGGGCAGTGGCAGTTAGTGGTCAATGAACTGCCGCCTGGCGTGAGCAGCCAGCGTGTGCTCGAAGAAATTGAAGAGCTCACCAACCCCAAAGTCAAAGCCGGCAAAAAAGCCCTGAGCCCCGATCAAAACCAGCTCAAAGCCACCGTTTTGTCCGTGCTTGATGTCGTGCGCGACGAGTCCAGCAAAGACGCTGCGGTTCGTTTGGTGTTTGAGCCCAAAACCCGCACCATCGAACAACAAGAACTCATCACCACTTTGCTGGCGCACACCAGTTTGGAGACCTCGTCTTCGATCAACTTGACGATGGTGGGTATCGACGGCCGACCAGTGCAAAAGTCGATGCGCGACATGCTCACTGAATGGATCGAGTTCCGCCAAGCCACCGTCTTGCGCCGTTCGCAACATCGTTTGAACAAGGTGCTCGACCGTATCCACATCTTGGAAGGCCGCCAGCTGGTGCTGCTCAATATTGACGAGGTGATCGCCATCATCCGTCAAAGCGACGAGCCCAAAGCCGCGTTGATCCAACGCTTCAAATTAAGCGACCGCCAAGCCGAAGACATCTTGGAAATTCGCCTGCGTCAATTGGCGCGCTTGGAAGCGATCAAGATTAAGCAGGAACTCAAAGAGCTAGGCGAAGAAAAAGCCAAGCTCGAAGAGATTGTCGGTAACGCCACTGCCTTGCGCCGCTTGATCATCAAAGAAATCGAGACGGATGCTAAGACTTTTGCGGATCCTCGCCGCACACTGATCCAAGAGGAGAAAAAAGCCGTCGCCGAAGTCAAAGTGGTGGACGAACCCGTGACCGTTGTGGTCTCCGAAAAAGGCTGGGTGCGTGCGCGTAACGGCCATAGCCACGACCCTAGCAGTTTCGCGTTCAAAGCGGGCGATGGTTTGTACGGCACTTTCGAATGCCGGACGGTGGATACCTTTATCGCTTTTGGCTCAAACGGCCGGATTTACTCGGTAGCCGTTTCCTCGCTGCCAGGCGCGCGTGGCGATGGTCAGCCTGTGACTACCTTGGTTGATCTCGAGGCTGGAACCCAACTCTTGCATTACGTCGCTGGCCCCGCCAATGCGACTTACTTGCTCAGCAGTTCAGGCGGTTATGGTTTCTTAGCCAATATTGAACATATGATTTCGCGCAACAAGAGCGGCAAAGCTTTTGTGACCGTCAACGAAGGCGAAACCATGTGCCGCCCTTCGCCTGTTAGCGGCGGATCGGGCGAGACGCCATGGCCGGTTGCCGTCAACGTGGCTTGTGCTTCCACAGGCGGACGTTTCTTAACTTTCGCCATCGGTGAGCTCAAAACCATGGAAAAAGGCGGTCGCGGTTTGATGTTGATCGACCTCGAAGCCAAGGACAGCCTCGCTGGCGCTGCCGCCTACACCCGCAGTGTGCGCATCGACGGCATAGGCCGAGGCGGCAAGGCCCGCGAAGAAATCCTAGAAATTCGCAGCCTCAACAACGCCAAAGCGGCACGCGCTAAGAAGGGCAAAGTGGCAGATCTCGGCTTTAAGCCAAGTGGTGTTATCCGTATGGAGTGATCGAATAGTGACTGCGCAATTTGCGCAGCCGCATTCAATTCGAGAGAAAAGCAACTTTGAATCGGGCAACAAAAAAGCGGCTTAGCCGCTTTTTTGTTGTTTGGGGGGATGTTTTAAGCCTTGGCTTTGGTAGCCGCGGCGGCAGGAGCTGCAGGTACAGCATCCTTCTTGGGAGGGCTGCAATCAAAGCAGACAAACATGGAAGAGCCCAAGATGCGCTTGAAAGAGCCGTTGTTTCTGGGTTTGTGTACGCCGCACTTGATGCAGCTCATGGTGTCGCCAGTTCTGCCAAGTCCCTCGAAAGGCGAGCCGCCTTTTTTGGATTTGTAGCGCAAACCGTCGTTGGAGATTTCTGTTTTTTCTGGGCGTGACATCGTTTTTGTAGATCTGGACAAATGCGTATTTTCGCAAATTTATCGGCTGACTTCCTCCAAGTGGCGAAAAAAGCCCTCAAAACGATGAAAAATCTTCCTAAATAAAGCCCAAACCTCTGCTTTTTGCTTCGTGGCTCCGGATCCGCACAATAATGGCATGGTGTCACAACGCAGTGCGCATTGCCCTAGCTTGCAATCCAGTAATTACACGACAATCGATTAATGTCACAAGGAGATGCAAGATGATTCACTCCAAATTAATCAGCGCTTTAGGCCTTTGCCTGATGCTTTCACTAGGAGCTTCCTCGGCGCAGGCCCATGGCCCAAGGGGCTATGTTGGCGTGCACTATGGCTGGGGAGGCTACTACGACCCTTGGTTGGCACCTGCCATAGTTGGATCAGCCATTGTTGGAACGTCTATTTATATGTCTCGCCCTTATGGCGTGGTGCAACCCAGCACGTTCTATATCAATACCCCGCCGCCAGCGGTGATCGTCACGAACCCACCCCCTCCGGTGCAATGGGTGGGTGCTACACCAAGTGCCCCAGTCTCTGAGGCTTATTACTGCCGCGAAACAGGGCAATATTTCCCCGTAGCCCAAACCTGTATCAGCCCTTGGTTAGTGGTTTACCAGCGCTAACAAATAAAGACAGTCGCACTGTCATCCACCTAGTGAATGCGCGCGTTGTAGATAAGACCGTTTGGTCTTTGATATGAGAACAAGGAGTTCTTGATGAAACGTCTTTCTAAACTCTTAGCCAGTCTTTTAATTGGCGCACTAGCGGTTCCAGCAATGGCGCATGGGGGCTTTGGCCATGGTGGGCACGGCGGCTATGGCCATGGTGGTTATGGCGGTGGCTTTCGCGGCGGGTATGAATTTCGCCAAGGCTGGGGAAATAACTGGGTAGCCCCCGTTATCGGCGCCACAATTTTGGGTGGTGCAATTTACGCGGCTAATCGCCCCGTTTATGTTGTGCAACAACAGCCTATATTGAATGCACCTCCGCAAGGTGCCTACTACTGCAGTGCCTATCAGCAGTTCTATCCCAATGTGCCTACTTGTCCAGTGCCTTGGCAAATCGTGCCTTACAACTGAAAACTGCAGGCTTAAAAACTAATTTTTTAAGAGTTAGGTGTAGCGCTTTAAAGGCAGCGCTTCAAAGATGGAGCTTCAAAGATGGTGCTACAAAAAAGATAGAGCTACAAAGATAGCGCTTCAAGGTGTCAGACGTTAGAGGGTTACAAACTCTTTGTGGCCTTCACGATTCGAATAGCGCACCGTCCCGCCTAGAGTCTCTACCTCGACGCGGGCTTTTTTTTCTCCGTAGACCTTGTGTTTGAGCCACGCCAATTCGTCTTGCATCTCTTTGTCGCCTGCCAGCTGACGGTTCCAGCAACGCAAATCAGGTGACCAGCGGTAACCACGGGCTTTCAAAATATCTTTGGTTTCAAACGGTGAGCCTACGGCATACACCTTTTTCATAGGCTTATTGAGCGTTTCAAGCATCACCAGTAACGCGGTTTGTTGGCTTTGCGGCAACACTTGGTTGAGTAAAGCCAGCAGCGCGCGGCAATCCGCTTCTGCGCGGTGTGCTTCATAAAAATAGCCTTGCGTCGTTAACAAATATTCCAACTTGGCAGAACCAAACCCTTCTTCGCGCCAGTCAATGTCTTTGATGCTGCAAGCCCAGTTCAGTGTCTCAAAAATAGGCCAGCGCGCTTCGACAAAAGGTCGGTCAAACGCCGCGTTGTGTGCAATCACCACCACGACGTTTTTTAGGAGAGCGTTTACCTGTTCATCATCAATTTGCTTGCCTTGCACCATATCGTCGGTGATGTGATGCACCGCAATCGTTGCGGGTGGAATCGGAAAACCTGGGTCTTCGAGTTCGTCAAAAACATCCAGTACTTTGTGAATTTCACCTGTCGCTGGGTCGAAATCAAACAGCAACATGCCTAATTCGATCACCTTGTCGTGCAGCGGATCGAATCCCGTAGTTTCGGTATCGAGCACCACACCTCGGCAAAGTTTGTTACCGGCTAATGCAGGGTTAAACACACTGGTGTGCGTGAGTCTGCGCAGCACCTTGTAGTCGGGGTGAAGTTCTAGTTGTTGGGCTAATGCTTCGATTTCAGATGTCATCGTACTTGTCTCAAATAAGGGCGATACAAATGCTTATTGTGGATGAGCACGATGAGCCTGACGTTTTTCAATGGCATGCGCTAAAAAAAGCCCAAGCCCTAGTGCAACAACCGACGCACATCCAATCACAAAACTAGAAGAAAAATGGGTGAGCAAATTTGCCAGCATCAACACGCCCAGTGATTGGCCTAAAAATAAAAATCCTGCAAACAGCGTGACGCCAGTTCCGCGTGCAGTGGGCACCATTTGTGTGGCATGGGCCTGCATGGTGTTGTGAAACATGGCAAAGCCAAATCCGCCGCCAAAACAAGCGGGTAGGGCGAGTGGCCACCAAGGCGTAAATGCAATGACCAAGAAGCTGATGGATAAACCACTGGCTCCGATACGCGACAGCCCCGTTTCGCCAAATTTACGTATCGTGTACTTTGCGGTAGCCATGTAGAGCATGCCGCCTAAACCAAAAAGCGCAGCGGTGCTGCCGGCCATGGTGAGAGAAATTCCAAACTTGTTGTGCAAATGCGTGGCCGTAATCGCCAACAAGCCAAATACGCAGGCGCCTTCTAGCACTGCAATGCAGAGAATAGTTCTGACCCAAGCGTCTTTGCTTGCCAGGAAGAGTTGTTTGAAAAAACCAGCTGATACCTGGCTGTGGTGGTGAGAAGCATCCAACTGTTTCCAATGTTGCCAAAGCAAAAAGCTCACAGTCCAGAAAAAACACGCCATCATCACAAACGCCCAACGCCAGCCCAACGTGTCAGTTAACAATCCACCAAAAAATTGGCCGGAGGTTATTCCCAGCATGGTTCCAAGCCCGACGCGCGCCAATGTTTCTTGTCGTTTGTGGTAATCCACCGCATCACCAACCCAAGCAAGAGACATAGGAATAATGGCTGCGGAGAAAACAGCTGTTGCAATCCGCGCATAGACCAGTTGATCCAAGCCGCTGCTCAGTGCAGAAAAAATACACCCCAGCCCACAACCCAAAGTCGCAAGTATCACCACGCGGTATTTGCCCCATAAATCACCGACGGGGCCGTAAAACAGTTGCATTACCCCATAGCCAATCGCAAACATCGAGACCACTTGCGACACCGCGCCCATGGGCGCATCGAACACTTTAGATAGTTCAGGAAGCATGGGGTCGCAAATACGTTGCACCGACATGCTTGAAAAAGTGGCGAGAGACAACAACAGAATCGCCCGCTTGGTAGCGGGCGAAAGATCGTGGTCGTCAGATGTAGTACTTGCAGAATTCAAAACACTTGAACTTTACTACGCGCAAACTGATAAAAACGCTAAAAACATCAAATTCGCCAATTAGCGTTTAGCATGGAGCTCATGAGCAAAAAATGGTTTTCTTTATTCTTTATTGTTAGTGTTATCGTTTTTCAAGTGCTGGCCACTTTAAAAGGCAGCGACCCTGTGAGCACTGCTAGCGCAGATACCAACACTTCAAACGGTTCCATACAAGCAGAAGTTTTAGGTGTTTACTTCACGCCACCTGCAGGTGCAGCCCAAGCGATCGTCAAAGCGATTGACGCAAGCAGTAGCGAAGTACTGGTGCAAGCTTATGGATTCACCCACAACGCAATAGCCCAAGCACTGGTTCGCGCGCACCAACGCGGAGTAAAGGTGTCGGTTTTGCTAGACCAAAAAAGTGACCACACCAACCGTTATGTGGTCGATCTATTTAACAACGCGCAAGTCAGCATGCGACAAGATGGCAAACACGCTATTTCTCATAACAAGGTGATGGTGATTGACAGCAATATTGTCATCACTGGTAGTTTTAATTTCACTAACTCTGCTGAAACGCGCAATGCAGAGAACTTTTTAATTCTTAAATCACCCACACTTGCGGCGCGTTACAAAGAAGAATGGCAGAAACACTGGGCTCACGGGGTGTGATGGTTGTTTGCAAAGAGTTAGTCTGTCACCTCTAAAGATGCAAGAGTTTGGGTCAGTACGCCCTTTTTGAGAACCTACTTACATAAAATTGCGTTAAGTTTTATTTAACACCCTCAACCATTTTTGCGTGTCGCAAGTAAAACCATTTCACTTTTTAAACTTTTGGAGATATCCCATGACACTTACCCCTGAACAAATTCTTGCTGCTAACAAAGCCAATTTAGAAACTCTGGTTGGTTTGACCACCAAAGCTTTCTCTGGCGTGGAAGAACTCATTGAATTGAACTTGGCTGCCGCCAAGTCTGCGATGTCAGATTCACAAGAACACATTCACGCCAGTATGAGCGTGAAAGATGTGCAAGAACTTCTGGCCTTGCAATCTAGTCTCTTCCAACCTTTGGCTGAAAAAGCAGTGGCTTACAACCGCCATTTATATGAAATCGCAACCGGTACCGGTGCGCATTTCCAAGGCACGGTAGAGAGCAAAGTCGCTGATGCTCAAAAAACCCTCCACGCTTTGGTTGATAACGCGGCTAAAAACGCGCCAGCTGGCTCTGAGGCTGCTGTTGCTGCTTTCAAAACTGCTGTTGCTGCTGGCAGTAACGCACTTGAAACTGTGCAAAAAGCTGTGAAACAAGCCTCTGAAGTTGCTGAGACCAACTACAAAACATTGGCTGCAAATGCACTGAGCGCAACAGCTGCCGCTAACGCTACTACTCGCAAACCAGCCGCTAAAAAGCGTTAATTTGACCTGTGGATAAAGTCGATGGCGTCGTTATTGGCGCCGGTGTTGTCGGTTTAGCCGTTGCCAGAGCTCTGGTAACGGCTTCGCCTTTTGGGGCGCGCGATTGGATGGTGTTAGAGGCCACTGACGCTATTGGAACGGGCACAAGTTCTCGCAACAGCGAAGTTATTCACGCGGGTATTTATTACCCCTATGGCTCCTTAAAAGCACAGTTATGCGTGCAAGGACGCCATCAGCTTTATGAGTACCTAGAAAAAAATGGCATAGGACACAAGCGCTGTGGCAAATTGATAGTCGCCACCCACGAGAGCCAAGTACCCACTCTGGAAGCAATTAAGGCCAAAGCCCACGCCAATGGCGTGACAGATTTGGTGCATATAGATGCGGCGACGGCGCAAAGTATGGAGCCCGCTCTTGCGTGTTTGGCTGCACTGCATTCACCCAGTACCGGCATCATTGATAGCCATGCTTTCATGCTCAGCTTACAAGGCGATTTTGAAAATGCAGGTGGCTTGGTGGCGTTTCATGCATCCGTTGAAGGTGCTGTCTGCACCCCTGAGGGTATCGTTTTGCAGATGGCCGATGGCACAGAGTTAATGGCCCAAACTGTGGTCAACGCAGCAGGGTTGACAGCGCCTTGGCTTGCTGCCAAATTCAAAGGACTGCCCGAGCAATATGTGCCTACTGCATATTTTGCGAAAGGTAATTACTTCACTTTGAGTGGCAAATCACCTTTTTCAAGATTAATTTATCCCGTTCCAGAAGCTGCTGGTTTGGGTGTGCATCTCACCCTCGATTTAGGGGGGCAAGCCAAGTTTGGACCCGATGTGCAGTGGGTCGATAGACCGGATGACTTAACCGTTTCTTTGGAGCACGAAGAGGCGTTTTATCGTGAAGTGCGCAAGTACTGGCCCGACTTGCCTGACCATGCATTGCAACCTGGATATGCCGGTATGCGTCCCAAAATATCTGCACCGCATGAGGTGGCCGCTGACTTTTGCATGCATGGACCTGCACAGCATGGTGTGAAGGGCTTGGTAAATTTATTTGGAATCGAGTCCCCAGGGCTTACTAGCTCCTTGGCAATTGGCGATGCAGTTCTGAAAGAGTTGCAAATTTAGTTCTTTTTGATTTTGTTGATTTAGCGCGAATTTGTTGATTTAGACAAATTTATTGAAATATTTGCAAAAAAGCGACTATTTATCAGGAAATCTCAGGAATCGCTAATTCCGTTTACTAAATTACATGCTCGTTAGAGATAACTAAGACTACAGGGCTAACAAAAAACCTTGGCTGCTTAATTGTTCTCCATCAGTTTTTTTGCCAATCAATTTAGTTAAAAGGGAATCAAACCATGTTTTCAAAAGTCAATAGCGCTATTCTTGTAGCAACGTCCATATTTGTAGCGGGATGTGCAACTGACGCTGAAAGAGCAGAAATTGCACGTAAAAATTCTTTGAGCGCCGCCATCGTGCGCTCCATGCCTGACTCAGGGTCCTACCAGCGCTCCATAGCCGCTAAGCAGGAAGAGCGCCGCGAAAAAGTGATCAACAACATCAAGAATGTTCCAGATTGGTTTTTATCGGATGAAAACAGTGATGACATAGTGGTTGTTACAGCTACCGAGAGTTCTTTGGATATGCAGCTATCTATCGATATGGCGATGATGTCTGGCAAACGCTTGTTGGCCAACTCATTGGGTGAAAAAATATCTGCGCGTATGGCCGAGTATGGTGGTCAGACTTCTGGTTCAGCAGAAGACATGGTGCTGAATAAAGAAGTGGAACGTGTGACTAAAACCACGATCGCTGATATCTTGTTGAAAGGTTACCAACGTGACCGTATTGAAGTAGTTGCCAACGGATCTGAATTTCAAACTTTTGTACGCTTGCGTTACCCCACTTCTGAATTAAGAAAAGCCCTTGCTGCAGAGGTCAACAAAAGCAACATAATGGCTGCCAAAGTTAGAAAAACAAAGGCATTTGAAGATTTGGAAAAAGAAATTGAAGTAGCACGTAGTTCAAAATAACAACGGGTTACCGATCTTTTTTCTTGCAAGCAACTCGACTCCTAAACTTCAGGTGAGACTATGAAAGTTGAATGGATAGCAACGTTTCTAATTGCATTGATAGGCACATTTTTAATGGGCCTATCGGTGCAGACTACCCGAGACTTGTCTACAACAGTCGAGACTATAAAAAACCGTATGCAGTCTCAAGAAGACCAGCTTGCGGCGACTAAATCGCAAATGAGCTCGGTGGCAGGGGAGCTCACAAGAATCAAAGAGACGCAGGCAGTTATGACGCAGCAAAATCTGCAAGATCAAGTTCAGGAAATTATTCGCCAGGACCGAGAGAAGCAAGTTGCTGTGGTGCAAGAAAAAACGCGTATTCGCAAATTAGAAGACCAATTTAAAACTGAAAAAAGCAGAATTCAAAAACTGCAATCTCACATTGACTTGGCTAAACACCAACTTGACCTTGCAGATAAAAATCTAGAAGTTGAAATATTAGCCTCTGTGGTTGAGAGCAGCGTTCAGAAAAAAATGGACAACTTCTCACAATCCACGGCTTTGGCTAATTCGAAAGCTTTGAACGAAGTCTCTAAAGCTTCACTAAAAGGTGCTGATAGATTTGGGGAAGTCCCATACCGTGAACCTGTTACTTTGCTGTCTTCGCCAGATACTTCTAAAGACAGTAATGCTGTGTCACAAGATTTGTTAGCCAAAAAGTCTGCCTTGCTAGAAGAGCGCAAGAAATTATGGGCGCAGCAGCGAACCTTGGATGAAGATAAAAAGAAATTAGCCAATAATATGGCCGGGGTGAAGCAAAAAATACAAGCTTTGACGCAGCCCAATTGAAAAGCACCTTCAAAGATAACCCGATGAAATTCTTGAAACCTATTCAGAATATATTTTTCAGCCTAATGCTGATGGCATGGAGTGCCTTACTATTTTCTCAAACCGTATTGCCTACATGCAAAGGTGGCGATGTTCGCCAATGGCATTCATGCCGCGGCGTGATTGATGAAGACGAATACTCGTATGCAGGCGACTTCATGATGGGTAAATTTGATGGCCGCGGCATATTAGAGTTCACCGCAGACAAATACCAGGGTGACCATTACCAAGGTGAATTTAAAAATGGTCTAAAACACGGCTTTGGGATGTACTTCTTCGCTAACGGTGATAAGTATGTGGGTGAATACCAATACGGCAAAAGAGAAGGCAAGGGCACTTACTCTTTTACGAATGGCAAGCCAGCATTAACGGGTATTTGGTCAAACAATGCCTTGGTTACTAAAACCGCAGCGTCGCACACCGCCAATAGCAAAGTAGGCGATTTGCAAAACCCAGAATTCCAAAAAAAAAAGATTGAGACTTTAAGGTCGAGCATATTAAAAGACCGAACATTCGATAAATCGGAACCCCAAACAGCAAAAATTATCGGTAAACCGCGTGATGCTGTTGCTATCGTGATCGGTGTTCAAAATTACAAGAACCTACCCAACGCCAATTACGCCATCAATGACGCGAGTCAGTTCAAAGAGCATGCTGTCCGCTATCTCGGTGTCAAGCCTGAAAACGTAAAGTTGCTGACCGATAACCAGGCACAGCGCGCCGATATATTGTTGGCATTTAAATATTGGTTACCGGCGCATATCAATGCAGGCAAAACTGATGTGTACATTTACTTCAGTGGGCACGGGTTATCGCAAGAGCAAGTCAAGCAGCAATATTTTTTACCATTCGACGTCAACACAGATTTGTTGGAAGAAACGGCCATCAACCAAAAAAGTCTCTTTAAGCAAATTAGCCAAGCAGGGGCTAAATCTGTTGTGGTGTTTTTAGACACATGCTTTAGCGGTACCAATCGCGTTGGGCAGACATTGGTCCAAAACCAAAGAGCCGTGAATCTCAAATTAAATACCGATGCACTACCAGCAGGCTTTAGTGTGCTCAGTGCTGCTAGCAATCAACAAGTAGCGTATGGCGACGACAGCTTGCAGCACGGGATCTTTACTTTCTTTTTGCTCAAAGCCATTTCTGGCGAACAGGGCGCGCAATCAACCAAACCTATGAATATGGGACAACTTGCTGACTACGTTTCGCAAAAAACCAGACAATTCGCGCTAAATAATAATAAGCAACAAGATCCCAAATTTATCGGAGATCAACAGCAACTCGTTGTTTACTAACAATGCGAAAAGACACTAGGTTTCTTTATACGGCTATTTTTTATTGCCTAGTAGGGATGCATAGTAGTAATGTCTTTGCCATTCCTATCGATGTCAAAGCTGATTTTTATTTTGGACCGGACATATCCCGTAACCAAGCATGCGACAACGCTCGCGAAACTGCCAAGTCCAAGGCCATTGCCATGGTAACGGGCGAGAAGGTCTCGTTTGACCAGCAATTGCAATGTTTCCAAAATCCTAGAAAAGGCGAGGAGCGCAAGTGTGAGATCAATCAAAACTCTTCAGTTTTGGTGGAAGGGCGTATCGGTAAAAGCGAAACCATCTCAGAAACTGTAAAAACTGTGCCTGGGGCGCAAGTTTGCACCGTCTTGATGGTGGTGGACGTTGCGCCACCGGATGTAGAGTCAGACCCCAGTTTTGATATGCAGCTCGAACTCAACCGTACCAACTTTAGACAGGGAGACAGCCTCTCTATTCGAGTAAGTCCAACTGCCCCAATGTTTATTCATATATTTAATTGGCGCAGTGCATTCAACAAAGAAAATGTTGTCAGAATTTTCCCCAATGACATAGACAAAGATAACTACATCACTAAATCCATCTCTATTCCAGCCAGGAATGGTGAAGCCAAATATAGTTTGGAACTGGACTGGGATGCGCCAACTGGCTATGACAAAGACGCTCTGAATGAATCTATCATCGTGGTGGCTTCTAAAAAACCAATTCCTTGGTTATCGGTTTACGATATTCAACGGTTCAAAGAGAAATTAATGGAAATCCCGCTCAATCAACGCAGAGTTGTACAGCGCTCTTATATTTTGCTCAAGTAATAAGTAGAAGAATAAGTTTTACAACAATTTGCGGCCTAATTCGTCCGCAATCTTTTTTCTCTCAAGATACATTTGTGCGCGCTCAAAGTTGTAGTCTCTGACTATTCCAATAGAGTCAATCATTTTCTGATGCAATTCGTGCATTTCAGAAATAGTTTGTTTCATTTGTTTTTCGATAATTTGTAACTGTTTTTTCTTGGCGACGAAGGCGTCCATATTGGCCATCAAAGGTTGCCAATTTTCTAAATAGTCGTCAGAGCTTTGGTTACTTTGATTGAGGTTACCAACGGTGTTCGAAATACTCTCCAATGTGGAGTAAATATCAGTTAACTCTGTGACGTTTAATTTGCTTTGTAGATTTTCATAGGCATCTAAATTGCCGAATTCTTGCTCAAGTGCTTGGTGGATGGCTTGGTTTGCGTCCAATGCGGCTTGATGGAATTTAGGAACAGGCGCTGCCTCGCCTGCAGCCAATCCCTGCAAAGGTAGAAGCGGTTCGTCTTGCAGATCCGCTATAGGGTGGGTGGCTAGATCAGGAACGACTTGTTTGTCGATCTGACCCCCACTAAACACTTTGTTAAATAAATTCATATCAAAATTTTTATTAACTTGATACTTCTAAATTAAAAAAGAAAACGATATTTTTTTGCTCTGTCATTTTCATGTTTAAGCGAGAACCAATTTGTTGTGCCAGCGTTTGTGAAAGCCAAAGCCCTAGGCCAGTCCCTGCAAACTTCTTTGCTGATTCGGCCCGGTAGTAACGCTGAAATATTTGGCTAGGGTCGGGCGGCTCCACCTTTCCAAGGGAATTCTCCACTTCGAACAATATAGATTTTGGATTTCCATCGCCAACGTGAAGCAGTCGCACCAATATGGTTGAAAAAGGCGGTGAGTATTTGTACGCGTTGCTTATGAGATTTAACAATATGGAGCGCACGTAGTTGATGTCTGTTGTGACGGATGTGCTGTCTTGCACGTCAATTTCAAACTTTATTCTGGTTTCTAGCTCAGAGTTAGCGCTTAGATATTGCCTGTACAAACTTTCTGTTTCATTTTTGATGGCATATTTTTGAATGGAGGGCTGAATCAGCCCGCTTTCTTGTTTCTCAGCTTGCACGCAGTTGTCAATCACCTGGGCTATGTTGTCAATGGCAGTATCAATTCTTTGGGTCCAAATATTTTTTTGTTCTTGTGGGTGATTGGCCTTAGTAATAGCATCTGCCCCAATTTTGATGACGCTAAGAGGCGTGCGTATTTCGTGCATCAGCATCGATAAAAATCTTTGTTGGTTCTGCCGAAGCGCAGTCTCGTCTGCTGCCATCTTGAGTGCATTCGTAGCATCTAGCGAGTGTTTAGCGGATGTATCTTGGTCCAAGATGGTGACCATATGGATGATCAAAATACCAGAAACGATAAAGGCGAAAAATGGTAAGTTGTAGGCCTTGAGCGCATGAAAAATATCAACAGATGAAAAAATAAAAGTAAATAAATTAACGGTAAAAGTGATGGCTAGCACCAACAAAATAAGAAGCTTAAGCATGAAAACTGGCTTTGTATCCTCTTTTTTTATAGCGGTCTTGATGAAATCATAAAAAATCACGACGACTAAGGACACAAGTATCGAAATGGCTATGCCAGTAATGAGCTGCCTGTCTGTAAACACACTTAGAACCGCAATGACAACGGCTGATGCAAACATCAGATAAAACAAATATTTGCGTTGTTCTTGTATTTTTTCTGTAGCTGTTGCTAGGTGAATGGTGAATAAGCCATTCACCATAGTTCCTAAATTCAAAAACGGCAACAGCAAATAAATTTGTGCTGCCGTTAGGTTTAAATCAACTGTGAATGCATTGGGCTGCGTCACCAACACCCGAGCGATCGAGAATACCAAAGTCATAACACTGAAAAAGTATATTTTTCGCTTGACATGAATAAATCTAATCGTGGCCCAAAGTAAAAGCGTGAATGCTGCGCCCAACTGGAAGGCTAATACATAGGTGACGTGCTCAAGCGGTAAATTGTGAGGCTCGATAGTTTCAGCGCAAGCAATTCCCATTGCTGAAAATATCAGGACTGTAAAAAATGCACGCAACGTTGAAAGCCAAGTCATAAGTGCAATTTACTGGATGGGCATCAGAGAATCTGAGAAAACCTGATATTTGAGATGAATATTTAGCAATTTATAATTAATTTTCAATAATCTATTTGTATGCCGCAAAACAACAACAGCGTTATCTTGGTTGAAGACAATATCTCGCTGCGTGAGGCATTGGAACACCATTTGGTTGATGCTGGATTTTCCATTCGTGGTGTGGGTGATGGGCAAGAGTTGAACCAAGAACTTGCGATCAGCAAGCCTGATGTGATTGTTTTGGATTTGAACTTGCCTGAAGAGGATGGCATCAGCATTGCCAAGCGTGTTCGGCTGGCTTACCCCTCCATGGGTATTGTGATGCTGACAGCCCGCGTTAGAAGCATTGACCGACATGAAGGCTACGATTCTGGCGCAGATGTCTACCTCACCAAGCCCGTAAATCCCTCAGAGCTCACAACCGTTCTACAAAATCTCTGTCGACGTATTTCTCCTCAAGCAGATAACCCATCGTGGTCACTACATCTAGCTTCATTGCAACTTGTGTCACCGGCTAAAGAGGCTATCAAACTGACGGTCAGCGAAGCCAAGTTGTTACAAGAGTTGGCTTTGTCAGGCGAGCTTTTGAGTATGTCTAGGTTGATTGAGGTCTTCGGTGACATAGACCTACCAGAACCCACCAACAAACTGCGCATTGAGCAAGTTGTAAGCCGCGTTAGGCGCAAGATGGATGTGCTCTTGGGCGGGCAACCGAGCATCAAAGCGGTGACACGCTTGGGTTACAAATTGTTTGTGCCAGTTGTGATCGATTGATTTTTTAGACTGCACTTTAAGTCTTAAACGAAGACTTACTGCGTGTGATTCCAGTGTCTAAATTAAGCTCTTAAAGATTTGATAGCGGTTGCCGCCTCAGTCACCAAGGCCGGTCCCTTGTAGATCAAGCCCGTATAAATCTGCACCACATCAGCACCCGCTTTGATTTTGGCTACGGCGTCTTCTCCGCTTAGAACACCCCCCACCCCAATGATGGGAAAGTTGGGACCCATGGCCTGACGTAATTGGCGAATGACTTGGTTGCTTTTTTCAAACACGGGTCCGCCAGATAGGCCCCCAGCTTCATTGCTGTGTTGCAAATCTGAAACTGCATCACGCGCCAAGGTTGTGTTGGTGGCGATAACCCCCCAAGATGGTGAGGCGTCTGATGTGCAGTGTTTTTTTAGTGTGTTAGCAATGACAGTAATCTGCGATTCATCTAAATCAGGGGCAATTTTGATAAAGACGGGAACTTGCTTGTGATGGCGTTGCGCAAGTTCGGTGCGTTTGACGGTTAACTGCGAGATCAAGGCATCCAGCGCTTCGTCACTTTGGAGTTCGCGCAAGTTTTTGGTGTTAGGACTCGAGATGTTGACGGTGATGTAGTCAGCGTGCGGGTAGACGCCTTCTAGGCAGATGAGGTAGTCGTCGGCTGCATTCTCAATGGGCGTAGATGCGTTTTTACCAATATTGAGACCTAATAGCATCGGTCGCGCTTGAGACTTTTGGCGGAATTTCGCCTCTTGCACATTGTGTAAAAAAGCATCTAGCCCATCGTTGTTAAAACCAAGTCGGTTAATCAAAGCATCGGCTTGTGGCAATCTAAACATGCGAGGCTTAGGGTTACCAGGTTGTCCTTCAGGTGTGACAGTACCAACTTCCACAAAACCAAATCCAAATGCGCTCAAGGCATCAATGCATTGGGCGTTTTTATCGAGCCCAGCGGCTAGTCCCACACGGTTGGGAAATGTGAGTCCTGCAAGAGTAATCGGGTCTTCAACTCTTTTTTGCGCATACAAGCATTGCAAGGCAGTGTTTTGCGTTTTAGCAAGCAAGGCAAGTGTGTGCTCGTGCGTAACTTCGGCATCCATCGAGAACAGAAAAGGGCGGGCCCACGAATATGGCAAGAACGACATGGATAATCTCAATCTTTGATGATCCGAGGATTTTCGCCCATGAGCACCCCCGAACCGAACACCGCCCTGACGCAGGACGAATTAAAGACCTTGGTGGGGCAAGCCGCTCTGCAATATGTGGTGCGCGGCGAGATTGTGGGCGTGGGCACAGGCTCTACTGTGAATAAATTCATCGACGCCTTGGCGACCATGAAAGACGAGATTAAGGGCGCGGTCTCTAGTTCGGTGGCTTCTACCGATCGTTTGCGTGCTTGCGGCATTAAGGTGTTTGAAACTGCTGAGGTCGATGAACTCTCGGTCTATATCGACGGAGCGGACGAAATTGACCACCATGGTTTCATGATCAAAGGCGGTGGGGCTGCTTTAACGCGCGAAAAAATTGTGGCTGCGCAGTCAAAGAAATTTATATGTATCGCCGATGAAAGCAAATTAGTAGAAACTTTGGGCGCCTTTCCATTGCCAGTAGAGGTGATCCCTATGGCAACTGCGCGTGTGACCAAGCAGTTTGCTGCCATAGGAGGCAAAGCGATATTGCGAATGAAAGAAGGCCAACCTTTAGTCACCGATAACGGTCAGCACATTGTGGATGTGACAGGTTTGCAAATCAAAGACCCGCTGGCATTTGAATCAACCACCAGCCAATGGCCTGGTGTGGTTACAGTAGGGTTATTTGCCCACCAAAAGGCGCAAGTTTGCTTGCTTGGCACTGCTAGTGGTGTGAAGACTTTGACTTTTGAATAAAGCCGCTTGGTCGGTACCGCCTGAGCTAACACCAGTCAGCTAGCCATACCTTGATGCCTTAACAGCGCATCCAATTGCGGCTCTCGCCCTCTAAAAGCTTTGAACGATTCCATGGCTGTTCTGCTACCGCCTGCTTCCAAAATAGCTTCGCGGTATTTGCGACCCGTTTCGATATTGGGTGAACCATCCGCTGCGGCAGTTTCTTCGAACGCAGCATAGGCGTCAGCACTGAGCACCTCAGCCCATTTGTAGCTGTAGTAGCCTGCTGCGTAGCCGCCTGCAAATATGTGGCTAAAGGTATGCGGTGTACGCGACCAAGTAGGCGGTTGTAAAACAGACACTTCGTCACGCACTTCTTGCAAGATCTGCATAAAGTTTTGTGCTTTTTCGCCTTCGCAATGCAAACGCATGTCAAACAGTGAGAACTCAATTTGACGCAACGTTTGCAGGCCACTTTGGAAGTTTTTGGCGGCCAACATTTTGTCGAAAAGTTCGCGTGGCAACGGTTCGCTGGTGTCGACATGGGCTGTCATATGACGCAAGACTGACCATTCCCAACAAAAGTTTTCCATGAATTGGCTAGGGAGTTCAACAGCATCCCATTCCACACCGCTGATACCAGAGACATCACGCTCATTGATTTGCGTGAGCATGTGGTGCAAGCCGTGGCCGCACTCGTGGAAGAGGGTGATGACATCGTCGTGTGTCAACAACGGAGGTTTGCCGCCAGCACCTTCGGCGAAGTTACACACCAAATGCGCGACTGGGGTTTGCAGTTGCTGGTTATCGGGCCGCAACCAACGCGCACGCACATCGTCCATCCATGCGCCACCGCGTTTGCCCGAGCGCGCACCTGGGTCTAGGTAAAACTGTCCGACCAATGCGCCTGCGCGTTCAATGCTGAAAAACTCAACGCCTTCGTGCCACACAGGGGCTGAGTCTTTGCGAATGCTGACTTCAAAAAGCGTTTCAACAATTTTGAACAAGCCTGCCAATACTTTGGGTGCTGTGAAATACATCTTCACTTCTTGTTCGCTGAAAGCGTAGCGCGCTTCCTTTAACTTTTCACCGATATAGGTCCAGTCCCAAGCTTGTGGGTCTTCAAGGTTCAATTGTTTAGCGGCGAACTCGCGCAACTCTGCAACATCTTTTTCCGCATAGGGTTTTGCGCGCTTGGCAAGATCGCTTAAGAAGGTCATTACTTCAGCAGGCGATTGCGCCATTTTGCTGGCAAGTGAAACTTCTGCGTAATTTGCGTAGCCTAGGAGTTGTGCTTCTTCGTGGCGAAGGGCTAGTATTTCTTGAACGCAGGTGGTGTTGTCTTGCTTATTGTCTGAAGCCCGCGTGACATAAGCACGATAAAGTTTTTCTCGCAATGCACTGCTGTGTGCAAATTGCATGATGGGCAAGTAACAAGGCATCTTCAAACTGAGTTGATAACCCTGAAGTCCTGCTTTCTCGGCATTAGCCTGGGTCATTTCCAAAATATCAGCTGGCACGCCTGCCAGTTCTTCAGCTGTCACCAGCAAAGACCACTGGTCGGTGGCGTCGAGGACGTTTTCACTGAATTTTTGGCTGACATCTGCCATGCGCTCTTGGATTTCGGCAAAGCGTTCTTTGGCAGCCCCTATGAGTTCTGCACCTGACAAAACAAAATTACGCACAGCCAAGGTGTGGGCGCGTTTTTGTTCAGCGTTGAGTGCGGCAGGCGTAATGGTTTTGTATTTTGCATACAAGCGCTCATCAGCGCCCATGCGCGTGTAAAAAGCAGTGACCCTTGGCAAGGCCTCTGTGAAGGCGGCACGCAATTCAGGCGAATCGGCAACAGAATGCAAATGGTTGACGGCGCCCCAAGCGCGACTGAGCTTTTCAACGCTTACATCAAGAACTGAGGAAATTTGGCTCCAGTTGGCTGGAAAGTCGGCTGCTGTAACAGTCTCTAGCGCTTCATCAGCATTTGTAAGAAGCACATCCAATGCAGGGGCAATGTCTGAAGGCGCAATGGCATCGAACAAGGGAAGATCAGAAAAATCAAGCAGGGGGTTAGCGCGGGTATTCATAAAAATAGACGGTGAATGGGTGAGATGGAACCGGTTGTTATGAACCGACAAAAAATGCTTATGTTTTACCTAAGGCGTGTTGCGCAGATTCCAAGGTGTTGACCAACAACATTGTGATGGTCATGGGGCCAACACCGCCTGGCACGGGTGTGATGTAGCCCGCAACTTGTTTCACACCTTCAAAGTCGACGTCACCACACAACTTGCCTTCGTTGTTGCGGTTCATACCAACATCCAGAACTACCGCGCCTGGTTTGACCATGTCTGCTGTCAGCACATTACGTTTACCCACAGCGGCCACAACCACATCGGCTTGCAAGGTGATGTCTTTGAGGTTGACGGTGCCACTATGACAAATAGTGACTGTGGCGTTTTGCTGTAACAGCATCAAAGCCATGGGCTTGCCAACAATATTGCTGCGACCAATCACAACAGCGTGTTTACCTTTGAGCGAGTAGCCAATGCTCTCCAGCATCTTCATGCAACCATAAGGAGTGCAAGGCCAAAAGCCTTTCATGCCCGTCATTAAAGCGCCAGCACTGGCGATATGAAATCCGTCTACATCTTTGGCGGGACTAATGGCCTCGATGACCTTTTGCCCATCAATATGTGCAGGCAAAGGAAGCTGCACCAAGATGCCGTGAATGGATGCATCGTTGTTGAGCGCATGGACCCGTTGCAATAAATCAGCTTCGCTCAAGGTTGCATCGTATTTTTCGAGAACTGAATGAAAGCCTGCTTCTTCGCAAGCTTTCACTTTATTGCGCACATACACCTGACTGGCAGGATTTTCACCGACCAATACAACAGCTAGTCCTGGTTTAACACCTTGGGAGTTAAGTTTTGCAGCGTCTATGGCGACTTGCGCGCGTAACTGCTTGGAGAGGGCGTTTCCGTCAATAAGTTGTGCGGTCATGGGCTAGCGCAAAATTACGCTTTGGCTGCGTTTTGACCCAATGCTGTTTTGAGCAAGTCAGCCACGGTGTTGGCATTGAGTTTTTCCATGATGTTGGCTCGGTGCGCTTCTACGGTTTTGATGCTGATGCCTAGATCGTCCGCAATTTGCTTGTTCAAACGGCCTGCAACGATGCGTTCTAAAACTTGGGCTTCACGTGTGGTGAGTTTGGACATCAACGCATCACGGCTGGCGGCTTGTTGGTGATCGGCGAATGCGTCTTTGGCGTGCTCAAGCATGCGTTCTACCAAGGGAACTAATTCTGCTTCCTTGAAAGGCTTTTGGATAAAGTCCATCGCACCTTTTTTCATGGTGTCAACCGCCATGGGCACATCACCGTGTCCGGTGATAAAGACAACTGGAAGAGGTGATTTGCGCTCGATCAGCTTATCCTGTAATTCAAGTCCGGACATGCCACCCATGCGGATGTCGACGATCAAACAAGCAACTTCGCGGGCGTCATAGCGGCTGAGGAATGTTTCAGCAGAGTCGAAGCAGCGTACGCGGTAGTCTTTGCCTTCGAGTAACCATTGCAACGAATCGCGAACGGCTTCATCGTCGTCGACTACATACACAGTACCTTTTTTGGGGATGAGACTCATGTAATAAAACTCCAGCTTTAGCGAGCAGGTATCCAGAAAGAAAATCTGCAACCCGATATTTGACTTGCATTGTAGAGGTTCTCAGCCTGCATTCTGCCTTCGTGCGATTCCACAATACTGCGACATAAATTCAAACCAATGCCCATACCTTCGGCTTTGGTAGAGAAGAAAGCTTCAAACAAACGTTCCATCACTTCGGGCGCCAAACCGCTACCGGTATCGGTGACGCTGAATTCGATGACCGAGACGCCTTGCTCTGTGCGAGGAACAACTTTGAGTTCAACTTGGCGACGCGCAAATGGGCGTTGTGCTGTGTCGATGGATTCAGCCGCGTTGCGCATCAAATTGACCAAAACCTGCTCAATCAAGATCGGGTCGACATGGATTTGTGGCAGTCGGCTAGCAATGACTTGGCTCAAACGCACTTGCCGTCTGCGTAATTCAATACCGGCGAGTTCGACCGCTTCTGAGACCAGTTGTGGCACGCTAGATAAAGTCCGGTTAGGTTCGCTGCGTTTTACAAAACTGCGGATGCGCTGAATGATCTGCCCTGCGCGCTGCGCTTGGTGCGCTGTTTTTTCCAGCGCGGTAATCAACTCTGCTTCATTTAGCTTTTTCGCTTTGATGCGCGAGACCATCCCATTGCAATAGTTGTTGATAGCAGTCAGCGGTTGGTTGAGTTCATGTGCCACGCTAGAAGCCATCTCGCCCATGGTGATCAGGCGACTGGCAGTTTGCGCACGTTCGGCTTGCGCTTGTGCTTGTTCTTCCGCTTGGCGACGCGGCGTGATGTCGGTCGCGATGACGATTTGCGCCAGTCTGCCGTCTACCCAGTTGAGATAGCGCGAACGCACCTCCAACCATTTGCCTAAATCGGGCAAAAATATTTCGGCGTTTTCGCTTTGGATTTCTTGCAGATCGTCTATTGGAAAGCCCGCAAGCGGGTCGCTGTCGTCTTCATCTGCACCAACGGTTGCAAGTTCTGTGGCAGTAGTGCTTTGTGTCGTGCGCGGTAAACCAGCTTGCATGACCAAACTCAAATGTCCTTGGGTTGTCGGGTCAAACCATTTGCGGTAGAGCTTGTTGGCAAACAAAAGCTCTTCGCTGCCCAAAGGCGCCACGGAAACAGAGGCGTCTAAACCTTCTAGTACCGCCGTGAATCGGTCGTGCGCTGCAGAGAGTTGTTGGCGGATGCGGGTCGGCTCGGTGATGTCTGTCATCGAGGTCATCCAACCGGTTTGTTTGCCTACTGCATCGACTAAAGGCGATACGTACAAACGCGCGTCAAATAGGTGGCCGTCTTTGCGTTTGACGCGCACTTGCAAGCCGTTGGTCGATGTATTGCCGTCCAATTCTTTTTGCAACCTGGAATTTAAAAGCGCGATGTCTTCTTCTGGCCAGTAGGGGAAGGGAGGGAAGCGCCCCACTAATTCAGACTCAGTCCAACCTGTCATTTGGCAAAAAGCGGCGTTTACATAGGTGATGCATCCTTTCAAATCCATCGCACGCATGCCCGTCAAGATGGAGTTTTCCATCGCCCGTCGGAAGTTGGTTTCAGCCATCAAAGCCTGCTGTGCTTGCACGCGTCGGCGGGTGTGTCGCCAACTGCCAATCAGCAGCCATGCTGTCATGGCACTCAAAATGGCGACCAGCCAATACATGCTGTTGCCTATCATTCCCGGGCCTGTTCGATAGGTTTGTGCATGGATGGACAGGGCATAACCTACTGGCATGACGGGCACTTCGTACTCATTGGTCTTGAAAATCCAAGGCAAAACTTCTGTGACGCGGGGCTTAGCTTTATTGGCTTGACCGGCCAGCACATTGTTTTTATCGTCACGCAAAGAGACGATGTATTGGCCGCTCACTTCTGGTGGTATGGCGTAGCGCAGGATTCCTTCGAGAGCGAATTCCGCCACGATGACCCCCTCAAAGTTGTTCTGTTCCAAGATGGGTACATGCAACTGCAGCTGAGAAAAAGGGGCTGGTCTAGCGCTTTTGTAGGTAATAGGTTTGGAGTAGATGGGTTGTTTTAACTCTTTGGCAACTTGAAATACGTTGATCACCAATGGTTCGTTGACTACCACCCCCGGATAGAGTTCGACCAGCGCATTGGCGTTGGCGCTGGTGACGCTGATCACAACACGCCTTTTGGTGTCTAACCACGTCAAGCTAGAGAGTTCCGGCGTTTCATCAATTATTTTTTGGGCTGTTGCTATAAACCCCTTGGTCCCAATCCGCTGGACCGATAGATCTTTCGAGAAACGCAACAGCTCTTCTTGTTTGTCTAACAGCCTGAGTCTGACCCTTTGCTGGGCGTATTCCACATCACGGCGCACAATTTCTTGCTCGCGGTCGATTTCCTCGTATTTCAGATACCAAAAGACGCTGGTGATGGCCACCATAAAGACCAGCACAGCAATCAGCGGGGCAAGGAAGGCGAATCTGTCCTGGCGGCTGGGCGTTTGGGTCGCCCACCATTTGCGCCAGACATGGGTGGATGGCTTGCTTATGAATTGCTTGTATTGGCTGAACATAGATTGGTTCTGATTATCAATGCCTACTAAATTTCATAATATAAAAATACATAGCGCCATTTGAAATTTATAGGTTTTCATGTCAGAATTGGGCTACATTTGACAAAAACATAGGCAACCTAGGAGACAGACATGTCGGCATTACCGAATGATTTGAGAACATTTGCGCTCAACGATTCAGACAGTCAGGAAACGCGTGAATGGATGGACGCTTTGTCCGCCGTCATCCATGCAGAGGGCCCAGAGAGAGCCCACTATTTATTAGAGCAGCTGCTAGAACATGCCCGCGAAAACAGCATCGACATGCCGTTTTCTGCCAATACCGGCTATGTCAACACCATCGAACCCGACCAAGAAGCCCATTGCCCGGGTAACCTTGAAATTGAAGAGCGTCTGCGCGCCTACATGCGTTGGAACGCGATGGCGATGGTGGTCAAAGCGAACCGCCACAACCCAGAAGACGGTGGCGATCTCGGTGGCCACATTGGCTCCTTCGCTTCTTTGGCCCATATGTTTGGCGCAGGCTTCAACCATTTTTGGCATGCTGAAAACGAAAACCATGGTGGTGATTGCATCTACATCCAAGGCCACGTGTCCCCAGGCGTTTATGCGCGTGCCTATTTAGAAGGACGTTTGACCGAAGAGCAATTGCTCCACTTCCGCCAGGAAGTCGACGGCAAAGGCCTCTCTAGCTATCCCCACCCTAAGTTGATGCCAGAGTTTTGGCAGTTCCCAACCGTCTCGATGGGCTTAGGCCCTTTGATGGCGATTTACCAAGCCCGCTTTTTGAAATACCTGCACGCCCGTGGCATTGCCAATACCGAGAACCGCAAGGTCTGGGTGTTCTGCGGTGACGGCGAAATGGACGAGGTCGAGTCACTTGGCGCCATCGGCTTAGCCGCACGTGAAAACCTAGACAACTTGATCTTCGTGGTGAACTGCAATTTGCAGCGCTTGGACGGTCCTGTGCGCGGCAACGGCAAAATCGTGCAAGAACTCGAAGGCGAATTCCGTGGCTCAGGCTGGAACGTTATCAAACTCTTGTGGGGCAGCGATTGGGACTCGCTGCTAGCGCGCGACAAAGACGGCGCGCTGCGTCGCATCATGATGGAAACCGTGGACGGCGACTACCAAGCCTTCAAAGCCAATGACGGCGCTTATGTTCGCAAGCATTTCTTCGGTCGCGACCCTAAGACTTTAGAAATGGTCGCCCACATGAGCGACGACGATATTTGGAATTTGCGCCGCGGTGGCCACGACCCACAAAAGGTGTATGCCGCGTACCACAAAGCGGTGAACCACAAAGACCAGCCTACCGTTTTGCTGATCAAAACCGTCAAAGGTTTTGGCATGGGTAAATCGGGCGAAGGCAAAAACACGGTTCACCAAACTAAAAAGCTGACGGACGAAGACATCAAAATCTTCCGCGACCGTTTTAACTTGCCTATTCCAGACAGCGAGTTGTCCAAGATTCCTTTCTACAAGCCTGCGGACGACACCCCAGAGATGCGCTACTTGCACGAGCGTCGCAAGGCCCTCGGTGGCTACTTGCCACACCGCCGCACCAAGGCAGACGAGAGCTTCACCGTCCCTGCTATTGAAACCTTCAAAGCCGTGATGGACCCGACCGCCGAAGGCCGTGAGATTTCGACTACCCAAGCCTATGTGCGGTTTTTGACTCAGCTATTGCGTGACCAAGCCCTTGGCCCCCGCGTGGTACCCATCTTGGTCGACGAAGCGCGCACCTTTGGTATGGAAGGCCTGTTCCGCCAAGTCGGTATTTACAACCCTGCTGGCCAGCAATACACGCCCGTCGACAAAGACCAAGTGATGTACTACAAGGAAGACAAAGCCGGTCAAATTCTGCAAGAAGGTATCAACGAAGCCGGCGGCATGAGCAGCTGGATTGCAGCAGCTACGAGCTACAGCACCAGCAACCGCATCATGGTGCCTTTCTATGTGTACTACTCGATGTTCGGCTTCCAGCGCATCGGCGATTTGGCTTGGGCGGCTGGCGATATGCAAGCACGCGGCTTCTTGCTTGGTGGCACCTCTGGACGCACCACCTTGAATGGTGAAGGCTTGCAACATGAGGATGGTCATAGCCACATCATGGCCAACACAATTCCAAACTGTGTGTCGTATGACCCGACCTTCGCCCATGAAGTCGGCGTGATCTTGCACCACGGTTTGAAGCGCATGGTGGAGAGACAAGAAAACGTTTACTACTACATCACCCTGCTGAACGAAAACTACGCCATGCCAGGTTTGAAAGCTGGTACCGAAGAGCAAATCATCAAGGGTATGTATTTGATCCAGCAAGGCGAGGGCGCCAAGAAGGCACCGCGCGTTAACTTGCTTGGCTCAGGAACCATTCTTCGTGAGTCCATCGCCGCACGCGATTTGCTCGCCAACGATTGGGGCGTTGCCGCCAACGTCTGGAGTTGCCCAAGTTTTAACGAACTAACCCGCGATGGCCAAAACGCAGAGCGTTACAACTTGCTCCACCCCACAGAGGCTCCGAAAGTGCCTTTTGTGGCGCAGCAGTTAGAGCCTTACGTCGGGCCTGTGGTGGCTTCAACTGATTATATGAAAGCCTATGCCGAGCAGATTCGTTCTTTCATTCCCAAAGGGCGCACCTATAAAGTATTGGGCACCGACGGTTTTGGCCGCTCAGACTTCCGTAGCAAATTGCGCGAGCACTTCGAAGTGAACCGCCACTACATCGTGGTGGCCGCGCTCAAAGCTCTGAGCGAAGAAGGCACAGTGCCAGTCGAGAAGGTTGCCGAGGCGATCAAAAAGTACGCCATCAAAACCGACAAGATCAACCCGCTTTACGCATAAATTTTCAATTTGACCAAGCCGACCTAAAGCGCGCAAGCTTGGGCGGTTTTGCATACAAAAAGTGAGACAGATATGGCATTGATAGAAGTAAAAGTTCCGGATATTGGCGATTTCAAAGACGTCGCGGTGATAGAGGTTTTTGTCAAATCTGGTGACACCATCAAGGTTGAACAATCTTTGGTCACCGTCGAGTCAGACAAGGCCTCGATGGAAATTCCATCTTCACATGCAGGTGTGTTGAAAGAGCTGAAGGTTAAGTTGGGTGACAAGATCAATATTGGTGATTTGTTGGCGATTTTGGATGGGGTGGATGCTGCGCCTGCTACCGCTCCAGCTTCTACTTTTGAAGTTGCTGGGGTTGTAACTTCTGCAGCAAGTTCGCTGATGGATGTTCCTGCACACACTCCAGGTGGCACAACAGTTGGTTTGCCTCACGCGTCCCCCTCGGTACGTAAATTTGCGCGCGAATTGGGCGTGCCGTTAGAGGAAGTCAAGGGCACTGGAAATAAACAGCGCATCACCCAAGAGGACGTGCAAACTTTTACCAAGTCTGTTATGTCCGGCGCCACGCTAACCAAGGCGCAAGCTGCCAAAGGTGGCTCGGGTGGAGACGGCGCAGCACTTGGCCTCATCCCTTGGCCCAAAGTCGACTTTGCCAAGTTTGGGCCCATTGAGCGCAAAGAGATGGGGCGTATTAAGAAAATCAGCGGCGCCAACTTGCTTCGCAACGCCATCATGATCCCCGCCGTCACCAACCATGACGACGCAGACATCACCGATCTTGAAGCCTTCCGCGTGTCCACCAACAAGGAGAACGAGAAGTCAGGCATCAAAGTCACCATGCTGGCGTTCTTGATCAAGGCGTGCGTGGCAGCGCTCAAGAAATATCCTGAATTCAACAGCTCGCTCGACGGCGATGCTGTGGTGTACAAAAACTATTGGCATATCGCTTTTGCTGCGGATACGCCCAATGGTTTGATGGTGCCCGTCATCAAGGACTGCGACAAAAAAGGCGTTCTGCAAATCAGCCAAGAAATGTCTGAACTTGCTAAAAAAGCGCGCGATGGGAAATTGGGCCCTGCTGAAATGACGGGTGCGACTTTCACGATTTCTAGCCTTGGCGGCATTGGCGGTAAATATTTCACGCCGATCATTAACGCGCCAGAGGTGGCGATTCTTGGAGTCTGCAAGAGCACGATGGTACCGGTCTGGGATGGCAAAGCTTTCCAGCCCCGCCTAATGCTGCCATTGAGCCTGACTTGGGACCACCGCGTCATCGACGGTGCAGCCGCCGCTCGCTTTAACGCGTTCCTCGGACAAATCTTGAGCGACTTCCGTCGCGTGTTGCTCTAAGCAGATTGAAAAAATTATGGCAATGATTGAAATAAAAGTTCCTGACATCGGTGATTTCGACGAAGTCGCTGTGATTGAGTTGATGGTCAAAGTGGGCGACGCCATCAAGGCCGAGCAATCGCTTATTACCGTGGAGTCTGACAAGGCCTCGATGGAAATACCTTCTTCTCACGCTGGCGTGGTTAAGGAACTGCGCGTCAAGTTGGGCGATAAGGTGAAACAGGGTTCTGTTGTTTTGTTTTTGGAAGGTGAAGCGAGTGTTGCTGCAGACGGCTACCCTGATTCTTCTGCAGGCTCATCTACCACTGCATCTGTGGCTAGTCACCCAAACGCTGGTGCTAGCACGAGCGCTGTAAGTAGCTCGGTAGGCCCGGCGACTTCAGTTGCCTCTGCGCAAATTACACCAACAACTCCCGCACCAACGGCCGCCTCGTTTGCTGGCTCCGCCGACATCGAATGCGACGTTTTGGTGTTAGGCGGTGGTCCCGGCGGTTACTCCGCCGCTTTCAGAGCTGCTGACTTGGGTTTGAGCGTTGTCATCGTTGAGCGTTACGCAACATTGGGTGGCGTTTGCTTGAACGTAGGCTGCATTCCATCCAAAGCACTTTTGCACGTAGCCTCGGTGATGGACGAAGTTAGCCACATGGCAGATTTGGGTGTGGATTTCGGCAAGCCCAAACTCAACATCGACAAACTGCGTGGCCACAAAGAAAAAGTGATCGGTAAATTGACCGGTGGTTTGGCGGCTATGGCCAAGATGCGCAAAGTCACCACCGTGCGTGGCTATGGTGCGTTTGTTGGGGCTAACCATTTAGAAGTGGAAGAAACCAATGGCACCGGCCAAGACAAAACTGGGACTAAAAAAGTAGTGGTATTCAAAAAAGCCATCATCGCTGCAGGCTCACAAGCCGTTCGTCTGCCTTTCATGCCCGAAGACCCACGTGTGGTCGACAGCACCGGTGCCTTAGAACTCAAAGAAGTACCCAAGCGTATGTTGATCTTGGGTGGCGGCATCATCGGTCTAGAGATGGGTACCGTTTACAGCACCCTAGGTGCGCGATTAGATGTCGTAGAAATGATGGATGGTTTGATGCAAGGCGCAGACCGTGACTTGGTCAAAGTGTGGCAAAAAATGAATGCACACCGCTTTGACAACATCATGCTCAACACCAAAACCGTGGGCGCCAAAGCGACTGTCAAAGGCATTGAAGTGACATTTGCTGCGGCACAAGAAGGCGGCACGGCTCCAGCCCCTCAGGTGTATGACTTGGTCTTGCAAGCGGTTGGACGCACACCCAACGGCAAAAAATTTGCCGCAGAAAAAGCCGGCATCACTGTGACGGACCGCGGTTTTATCAATGTGGATATCCAAATGCGCACCAACGTGCCGCATATTTTTGCGATAGGCGACATTGTGGGACAACCCATGTTGGCGCACAAAGCGGTGCACGAAGCGCATGTGGCGGCTGAAGTTATCGCTGGTGAGTTGCTGGGCAACAAAGAATTGGCTGCAGCCGCATTCAATGCCCGTGTGATCCCAAGCGTTGCTTACACCGACCCCGAAGTGGCATGGGTGGGGTTGACCGAAGACCAAGCCAAAGCACAAGGTATCAAAGTGAAGAAGGGCTTGTTCCCATGGACAGCCTCCGGCCGTGCGATTGCCAATGGCCGTGACGAAGGCGTGACCAAATTGCTATTTGACGATTCACCTGAAGCACACGGCCACGGCAAGATTTTGGGTGGCGGCATGGTCGGTACACACGCTGGTGACATGATCGGTGAAGTGGCCTTGGCCATAGAGATGGGTGCAGACGCCATCGACATCGGCAAAACTATTCATCCCCACCCAACGCTTGGCGAGAGCATTGGCATGGCGGCTGAAGTGGCACACGGCAGTTGCACCGATTTGCCACCCAGTAAAAAATAACCAATACGCGCGAAGATTGTGATCATCCTCGCCCCTATGGAAGGACTGCTCGACTGCGTCCTGCGGGACGTGTTGACCCGCATCGGTGGCGTAGACCGGTGCGTTTCAGAATTCATTCGCATCACCAACACCCTATTGCCAGAGCGCGCATTTATACGCGTAGTCCCCGAGCTTCTAAACGGTGGTAAAACACCCTCAGGCATTCCTGTGCGCCCGCAATTATTGGGGTCTGACCCCAATTGTTTGGCGGACAACGCGGCTCGCGTGGCGGGGATGGGATGCGATGGTGTGGATTTGAATTTTGGTTGTCCGGCCAAGCAAGTGAATCGGCATGGCGGTGGTGCTGCTTTGTTGCAAGACCCTGAGGTGCTGTATCGCATTACGCGTACTGTGCGCGCTGCAGTACCTGCGCACAAAATTGTCAGCGCCAAGATGCGATTGGGTTTTGACCATGACCAACAGGCGGAAGAATGTGCCTTGGCTTTAGAGGCGGGTGGCGCAGGTGAAATCGTGATTCATGCGCGTACCAAAGCAGATGGTTATAGACCGCCAGCGTATTGGCCGCGTATTGCGGATATCCGTGCGCGTGTCAAAGTACCTTTAATTGCCAATGGCGAAATATGGAATGTGCAAGATGCTGTGCGTGCGCGACAAGATTCTGGTTGCCATGATTTGATGATTGGGCGAGGCATAGTGACCAATCCTGGTTTGGCACTGGCGTTACAAGAGTTTGATAGAAATACTAACGTCCATGTCAGCCAAGAATCACAGACGCAATTGACTTGGCAAGACATGTTGCAGCACCTCATATATTTTTGGGAACTGGTGCAAAAACGCATTACACGCAAGCATCAGACTGGACGGTTTAAGCAGTGGTTGAATTTTTTACGTAAGCATTTTGTAGAAGCTGAAGTGGCTTACTTAACCCTACGCACAGTAAATGACCCACAACTAATCTCGGATTGGTTGGTATTGCAATCCAACAGAATTAATGTGCAACCGTTTGCCGTACCGCATGTTCCCACTGCATCATCTGATATTGCGCCTCGTCACGAGAAATCTGCGCTTCAAACACGCGATCAATTTTCCAGTGCTTCTCTAGTGCCTCTAAGTTACTGAACATGCCGCAGTGCAGTCCTGCCAAAAAGGCTGCACCTAAAGCAGTGGTTTCAATCACAGCAGGCCGAATGACGGGAATACCCAATAAATCTGCTTGTATTTGCATGAGCAAGTTGTTCTGACAAGCACCTCCATCGACCCGTAGTTCTCTAACTGGTGCGCCGCCGTGTTGCACTGCATCTTTGCTCATCGCTTGCAACAGCGCAGTACTCTGGAATGCAATGCTGTCCAAAGCAGCCCGCGCGAAGTGCGCCATCGTCGTGCCGCGCGTGATGCCCACAACCGTCCCACGCGCATCTGCATTCCAGTAGGGGGCACCTAAACCTGTGAATGCGGGCACCATGACGACGCCATCAGCATCTGTCACAGTTTGCGCAAGCGCTTCAATGTCCGAGCTATTTTTGAAGGCATGCAAGCCGTCGCGTAGCCATTGGACGACGGCGCCACCAATAAAAACGCTTCCTTCCAACGCAAATTCTGGCTTGTGACTGATTTGCGCTGCGCTGGTAGTGATGAGTCCGTTATGGCTAGTTTGGAATTGATTACCCGTATGCATCAACATAAAGCAACCCGTGCCATACGTGTTTTTGGCTTGCCCCTCGCGCCAACATGCTTGTCCAAATAAAGCACTTTGCTGGTCGCCTGCAACACCGCCGATAGGCAAAGGGTGGCCCAGCCATTCAGCATCTATGACGCCATAGTCGCTAGAAGATGCTTGCACCGTAGGCATCAATTTGCTGTCGATATGCAATAACGACATAAGCTCACTGTCCCACTGGTTGGTATGCACGTTTAACAGCATGGTGCGCGACGCGTTACTTATATCGGTGGCGTGCACCCGGCCTTTGGTGAGGTTCCAGATCAACCAAGTGTCGACAGTGCCAAATGCCAGCTCAACCTTTGCAGCCATGTCACGTGCTTGGGGCACGTTGTCCAATATCCATTGCAATTTGGTTCCAGAAAAATAGGCGTCAATCACTAAGCCTGTTTTAGATTGCACCAGTTTGTCGTGTCCTTCTTGGCGCAACTTGGCGCATTGAGGTGCTGAGCGCCGGTCTTGCCAAACAATTGCGTTGTAAATGGGTTGACCGGTTTTACGGTTCCACACCACTGTTGTTTCACGCTGGTTGCTGATTCCAATGCAAGCAATATCTTCTGCGCGGATATTGGCATTTTTTAAAACTGCACGCATGGTGGCGAGTTGGTTAGACCAAATCTCACGTGGGTCATGCTCAACCCAGCCCGGATGCGGATAAATCTGGCGAAGTTCTTGCTGCGCCATGCCCACTATGTGGCCATCTGGCGCAAACACAATGCTGCGAGAGCTAGAGGTACCTTGGTCAAGTGCAAGAAGATATTTCACGGGTTATACAAATTTACTAATAGAACGAGAGTTTAGATATTAATTTCCATAGAACTATCTATCAAAGTGGAGACTGTTTTGACATCAGAACAAATCCATAATCCACAGTCAGCAAAATTTAAGACTTTGGCACAAAGTTATTTGCTACCAATTTCACATTGACCCAAAAACAACTCCAACCTTGGCAAGTCATCACAGGCGGTATGTGTGGTTTGGTATTGACTATTGGTCTTGCCCGATTTGCATACACACCGCTGTTGCCAAGTCTTCAAGCGCAAACAGGACTCAATGACGCCAATGCGGGTGTCTTGGCCGCTGTTAACTATGCTGGGTATATGACTGGCGCCGTTGCCGTAGCTTGGATCGACAACGTGCGCTGGCGGTATTGGCTCTACAGCGTGGGACTTTGGATGGCCTTGATCACCACCGCGCTGATGGCGGTTGCACCATCATTTGGAGTTTGGGCCGTGTCACGCTATGTGGGTGGCTTGTGTGGTGCGGCGGGGATGTTGATGGGCTCGGGTTTGGTATTGGGTTGGTTGATGCGCAATGGCCAACGCCCCGAATTGGGTTTACATTTTGTTGGCATTGGTTTGGGTATCGTGGTGACCGCAATTGGTGCTTGGGGGCTTACTATGTTGTGGCCAAGTTGGGATGCGCAATGGCTTGCCTTCGCTTGTATTGGCTTGGTTTTTTTATGGCCTGCTTGGTCTTGGCGGCCGCCAGTACCTGAAAACATTGCTGCATCTTCTTTAGAAGCCAGCACGCCACCAACAATTCCCGCAAGATGGTTGTGGACCATGCTCACTAGTTACTTCGCAGCGGGTTGGGGGTTTGTGATTAGCGCTACTTTCACCGTTGCGATTGTGGAGCGTGAACCTCTGTTGGCAGGGCAAGGCCATTTGGCTTGGGCGATGGTCGGCTTTGCTGCCATGCCTGCTGTATTTGTGTGGGATCGAGTGGCGCGTTTGGTGGGCGATAAGCAGGCACTACTCATTGCCTTTGGTTTGCAAACACTGTCTGTGTTGATGCCCGCTGCTTCTGGTTCTATGTTGGCTGCGATAGCAGGTGCAATTGGCTACGGTGCGACCTTCATTGGCATTGTGAGTTTGACGCTTGCCATGGTCGGACGTTTATCGCCCAATAATCCGGGCAAAGCGATGGCGCGATTTACTTTGGGATATGGCGCTGCACAAATGATTGCCCCAGTGGTTGCTGGGTATATGGCGCAATCATCAGGATCATTTCACGGAGCGCTATGGGTCACTGCAGTTGTCATGGCGCTAGGAATGGCCGTGTTGGCCACGTTGCCAGAAATAGAAAAAGCAAATTAGAAAAAGCGAATTAATTTTTAGAGCCATCAGAGTTGGAACTGTTGTCCACTCTGCGCGCCCCAGTGAAGCGGCTTAACCAATAAGACTGGCGCATGTCTTCCACCTTGACCTGTTTACCAGGGCGTGGTGAATGGATAAATTTGTTGTCACCCACATAAATACCAACATGGCTGAAGGTTTGGCGCATGGTGTTGAAGAACACTAAGTCGCCTGGCTGCAAATCTTTTTTGTCTATTTTTTCAGTGGCATCCGCTTGTTCACGCGCGCTGCGGGGCAACGCTTTGCCCAAGGTTTGTTCATACATAGAGCGCACAAAACCGCTGCAATCAAAACCGTTGTCGTCTGAGCCACCGCGGCGGTAAGGAACGCCTAAAAACCCCATGGCATTCAAAACCAAATCAGAGGCTTTGTTGCTGACGTTTTGGCTTACTTTGGAAATCTTGGTTATGAAGCCACTGTCGGAAAGATAGATTTCTAAATCGTCAGAAGACGAACTGTTAGGCGCTGCATGCGCACTAACAATACAACAGACGATAAGGATATGACAAAACTTCATAAGCACACAATTATAGTGCGGTAGGAATGCACGATACTCGTGTTTACTTTGCGCAACCACCTGTTTCATTTCACTTTCGCCCACTTATGTTGATTGATGACCAAGAATCCCAGCTCGTTTTGGTGGATTACCAAGAGCGGTTAATGCCAGCCATTTTTGAGGCTGAATCGGTATTGCTGAACGCTAAGCGACTGGCACAAGCGGCGCAGTGGATGGAAGTTCCTGTTTGGGGGACTGAGCAGAACCCAGAAAAACTTGGGCCCTTGGCTAGTGACGTGCGGCAATTTTGCCGTTCAGTTTTACCCAAAATGAGTTTCAGTGCATGTGCGGATGGTTTGATTGAATTGCTCAAGCCACCACCGCGCAACGCGCAAGCAGGTAACGCACGAAGCTTGCCCAAGCATTTACAAAAAAAATCTGAACCTGAAGCAGCACGACAAACTATTATTTTGGGTGGAGTCGAAGCGCATATTTGTTTGCTTCAAACAGCGCTAGATCTACTCGAACAAGAATTTGAAGTTTATATAGTGACCGATGCATGCAGTTCTAGGACCGAACGTAACCGCGATGCAGCTTTCGATCGCTTGGCTGGCATGGGTGCTGAACTGGTGACTACAGAAATGGTGCTGTTCGAGTGGCTGCGCAGCGCTGAATCGGATGCTTTTAGAGAGATACAAGCGCTTATCAAATAGGTAAAAAGGCAATCTTTGCGCTAAGTCAGTTTCTTGCAAGTCCCTCCTACTCATAATTGAAAGATTATTAAATGTTGTTGGGGGACATCCATGGGTTCTTTTGCGCAGTTTCACAAGCGTTCCATCGCCGATCGCGACAATTTTTGGGCTGAACAAGCCAACACAGTAGATTGGCAAACCCCGCCCCAACAAATCTGCGATTACTCCAATCCGCCCTTTGCCAAGTGGTTCGTTGGCGGCACTACCAATTTGTGCCACAACGCAATCGACAGACACCTCAAGGACCGTGGTGACCAAGCCGCACTGATTTTTGTGTCTACGGAAACCGAGCAAGAAAAAACATACACCTATAAAGACTTGCATAAGGAAGTGCAACGTATGGCCGCCATTCTGCAAAGCTTTGGCGTGGTCAAAGGCGACCGTGTCTTGATTTACATGCCCATGATTGCCGAAGCCTCGTTTGCCATGTTGGCGTGTGCGCGTATTGGCGCGATTCACTCTGTGGTGTTTGGCGGATTTGCTTCA
>Ga0209188_1000445_pt1 | contig 40058 bp, 35 predicted proteins | sample C_130625_EF_Meta_FD_187307 | JGI IMG/M metagenome (GOLD analysis project Ga0209188, IMG submission 187307) | Freshwater microbial communities from Lake Croche, Canada to study carbon cycling - C_130625_EF_MetaG (SPAdes) (version 2) | ecosystem: Environmental > Aquatic > Freshwater > Lake...
CTACTCTTTTGTCCGCGGCCCTTACCTTTTCCTTTGCCACCCTTACCAAATGCGCCAGCTGCGCCACCGCGTTGTGGTGGACGACCGCCACCTTTGCCACCAAATGGTGCGCCGGCAGGAGAAGCTGATGGTGAACGATAAGGAGATGATGAACCACCAGGACGTGATGAACCTGGTGCACCAGTTGCAGGACGTGGATTACTTTGTGCCGGACGTGCTGCAAAACCTGGACGAACAGAACCAGGACGTGAACCTGACATTGGTGGACGTTGTCCGGGTTGTAATTTTCCAGGAGTTCTTCCGCCTTCACCAGGACGAATTGGTCTTGCCGGTGGACGTGGTCCGCCGCCGCCAGAACTAAATGGATTATTTCCAGCTCTCGGTGGCCTTGGCATTGCACTACCAGTAGGTGGTGTATTTGGTGTTGCTGGGAATGGATTATTTGACGCGCGGGTTGGTGGTGTAACTGGTTTTGCAATTGGTGTGGCATCTTCAATCATTTGTTGTAACTCAGGCGGAAGGTCTTCAACCTTTACCGTGGTTTTAGGAGCGGCTTTTTTAACCGGTGCTTTCTTTACTTTCGGCGCAGCTTCAGCTGGCATTAAATCTGGAAATTTATCCATCAACTTTCGCACAACTGGTGCTTCAACTGTTGATGATGCCGAGCGAACAAATTCGCCGACCTCTTGTAGCTTAGATAGAAGCTCTTTACTTTCAAGCCCTAACTCTTTAGCTAATTCATAAACGCGGACCTTGGCCACACTTCTCCTTCTCTTGGCCCGACGTTAGTTACGTGCGAACCTAAATAGACCTACTCATAATCTTGCAGTGCTCATTAGAGTGTCATTCTCGCTCGCTCCATACTGTAATTAATTACTTAAATTCTTTAAGTAATCTTCTAACTCTTTAAATTTAATCTCACCCTCATACTTGAAAGATCGATTAAATGCTTTTCGCTCAAGTGCGATCTGAAAACATTTGCTGTGAAGCCATGCTCCCCGACCAGGCATCCGATGATTTAAATCGACCTTTATTTCATTGTCGAGTAAAACCGTGCGAATCAAATCTGTCCAATTCTCCAACCTGCGACAAGCGATACAACTGCGTTGCCTTGGCTTTTTACTGAACATCGCCAACTCTACCCTAAGCCCCTTCGATGGGTGAAATAGTTGGCACTTCCTCTGCTTTTTCCGCCTTAATATGAGTAACAGGATTATCTGGATGGATGTCAATTCGCCATTGGGTCAACCTGGCTGCAAGTCTGGCATTTTGCCCATCTTTGCCAATTGCAAGTGATAATTGAAAATCTGGAACAATTACTTTTGCAGATTTACTCTCTAAATCAACAATTTCAACCGAGGTTACCCGAGCTGGTGCAAGTGCATTTGCAACATAAGTTGCTGGATCATCTGAGAAATCAATGATGTCAATCTTTTCACCATTTAATTCATTCATTACATTTTGTGCCCGACTTCCTTGCGGACCAATTAACGCACCCTTTGCACTAACACCAGCGCGATGAGTTCTAACCGATAACTTTGTTCTAGCTCCTGCTTCTCTGGCAATTCCAACAATATCTACTACGCGCTCCTTAATTTCTGGAACTTCAAGTGCAAATAGCATCTTTACAAAGGCTGGATGAGATCGAGAAAGTGTTACCTCAGGTCCTTTTTCTCCCTGCTTAACATCAACCACAAAGCATTTAATGCGATCACCATGCTTAAAAACTTCACCCTTAACCTGCTCAGCTGGCGGAACTTTTCCTTCAACTCTTCCTAGGCTTACATAAATAATCTCAGCATCTCTGCCCTGCTGCACAATGCCACCAATTACATCCCCAACGCTGCCGGAGAACTCAGTTACAACCTCTAGATCTTTAGCCTCACGCATCTTCTCTTTAATAATTTTTCGTGCAGTCTTATCAGCTAACTTTCCAAAGCCATCTGGATTATCGGTAACAGTATCGATGCGATCACCATCTGGCCCCAGCACTGGTACATAAATAACTAACTCACCGGTTTGTCGATTTAAAACAGCTCGGCCATGTGGTTTTGCCTCTGGCAGCTCGGCATAAACTTTTGCAACCTCATTTTCAATTGCATTTATTAATCGCTCCAGCGGTAACTTCTTTTCTTGCGCCAGAATTTTTAATGCTTCAACATCAACACTCACTTGCCTACCTGCTTAAACTCAACTTCAAGGCTTGCCCGTTTAATATCAGCAAAATTTATTTCACTCTCATCAACTGTTGCACTTACTTCACTAGCTGCCTTAATTCTTCCCTTAACCTCTTTGCCATCTAATAAAACTACTTTTACCAGTCGATCAATATTTTTGCGCCAGTGCCTAGGTTTTGTTAAAGGTCGATCTAAACCAGGAGAGGTAACCTCTAATGTAAATGGGGTATCACCTAAACTTTGTAGGCTTTCAATAATCTCACCAATTGCCTTAGTAGCAGATGTAACTTGATCTAATGAAAGATGAGTATCGCCATCAACAATGACTGTGAGCATGCTTCTTCGTCCTGCTGAAGTAATTGTTACATCCTCAAGGTAAAAACCGAGGGCTGATAATGCGGGCGTGATCGCCGCAGATATTTCTTCTTTCTTTCCCATAATTTCCTTCTTCGATATTAAGTTGTGAGGATAAGTTTAACTTATAAATGTATCCCAAGCAACGCGGGCGATCAACAAGAAGGTTACGGCTAGAAAAACTTTACGAACTAGAGGTGATCCACCTTTGATTGCAAGTCGAGAGCCAATAATTGCACCTGTTACATTTGCAAAAGCTAGCAATAATCCTAATTGCCACCAGATATGACCAGTTAATTGAAAACTAAGAATGGCGCCTGCATTGGTTGAGATATTTACTAACTTGGCAGTACCAGATGCTTTTAAGAAGGCGTAACCAATCCCGGATACCAAGAAAAAAACTAAAAATGTGCCAGTACCAGGGCCAAAGATTCCGTCGTAGAAACCAATTAATAATCCAATTAAGGCCACGATCGCTAATCGTTTTTTGTGGGTATATTTTAAATTTTCGTTCATACCTAACTCTGGTTTTCGCCAGGTATAGATTGCTACTGCGATAAGTAAGAAAACAATAAATGGTTTAAAAAAATCCTTTGGTACTGCTGCAGCAAGGGATGCCCCACCCATAGAACCAATAAAAGCTGGCCCCATCATCGATAATGTAAGTGGAATATCTGGCTTAATATTTTTAAAGTAATTTCGCGCTGCTGCCGTTGTCCCAAATATTGATGGCACCTTATTTGTACCAAGAATTAGTGGTAGCTCTTTATTTGGTAAGCCCACAATTAAGGCTGGTAATTGAATTAAACCGCCGCCGCCTGCCATGGCATCAACAAAGCCAGCAAATCCTGATGCGATTGCTAAAAAGATTGCAACCTCAATACTCATAAATTACTTAACTAATGTTTTAACAACATCAGCAACTGCTACCTCTTGCTTATCCCCTGATTTGCGATCACGAACTTCTACCTTGCCATCTGCTAATGCTTTGCCAACAATTATAATCTTAGGAATACCTATTAACTCAGCATCTTTAAACTTAACTCCAGCACTTGCCTCACGGCGATCATCAAGTAAAACCTCTAGGCCTTTTGCCTCTAAATCTTTAGCAATCTGTTCTGCTACCTCAAATGGTTGATCCTCCTTACCAGTTGCCACTATGTGAACATCAGCTGGTGCAATCTCTGCTGGCCAACAAAGTCCAAGTTCATCATAGGTTTGTTCAGCAACTGCTGCGACTGCACGTGATACACCAATTCCATATGAACCCATTGTTACCACCTGTGGCTTACCTTCTTTATCTAAAACTGTAAGCCCAAGTGATTGTGCATACTTTCTACCTAATTGAAATATATGACCAATTTCAATTGCTCGATCAATAATTACCGGCTTCTCACACTTTGGACAGCTATCTCCGGCTCTAACCTCAGCTGCTTCAACATACTGGTCAACTTTAAAATCTCGGCCACAAGTTACATATCTTGCGTGTTTATTCTTTTCATTTGCCCCTGTTACCCAAGCTGAGCCTTCAACCACTCTTGGATCTGCATATAACTTTAAGCCCAATGCCTTTGCATCTTGTGGTCCAACATATCCTTTAACTAATTTTGGATGCTTAGCAAAATCTTCATCCTCAAATAATCTTAAATCTTTTACCCCAGCTAAGTTTGCTCCCAATCGCTTTAAATCAACCTCACGGTCTCCTGGAACTAAAACTGAAATTGGCGCACCATCTGCCATCAGTAAGACATTTTTTAATGTGTCAGCTGCTGAGATATTTGCTGAGTACTTGGCATTAAACACCTCAACTAATGAATCAATAGTTGGTGTACTTGGCGTATCTAAAATTTCAATTGCCGGTGATTTCTCGCCTTTAAATGGTGAAACCTTAGTAACCATCGCTTCAACATTTGCGGCATATCCACAAGCGTTACAGAGAACATATGTATCTTCACCAGTTGGACATGGAGCTAAAAACTCTTCAGATTTTGAGCCACCCATCGCACCACTCATCGCCGAAACGATGTTGTACTTAAGACCTAACCGGTCAAAGGTTTTTATGTAGGCAGCTCGGTGTTTATTGTATGAAGCTTCCAGGCCAGCATCATCGACATCAAAACTATAAGAATCCTTCATTACAAACTCACGGCCTCTAATAATTCCACTTCTTGGCCGTGGCTCATCTCGGTACTTAGTTTGAATTTGATAAATAGAAAGTGGTAAATCTTTATATGAAGAAAACTCTCCCTTAACCATTAAGGTAAACATCTCTTCATGTGTTGGCCCCAAAAGGTAATCATTACCTTTTCGATCTTTTAATCTAAATAAATCTGGGCCGTACTCTTCCCAACGATTTGTTGATTCATAAGGTTCTTTTGGTAATAGTGCTGGGAAGTGAACCTCTTGAAATCCGGCAGCATCCATCTCTTGCCGGACAACCTCTTCAATTTTTCTAAATGTTCGATAACCAAGTGGTAGCCAGGAGTAAATACCAGCGGAAATTCGGCGAACAAATCCTGCTCTTACTAATAAGCGATGGGATGCAACCTCAGCATCAGCTGGATCATCACGCAGTGTGCGCAACAATAAGGTAGACATATTTAGCATGGGTAAAGCCTATCCTGCTAGGGGTACAAATTCGGCGTAGGCTTTGGCTATGGAAGCAATAATCACCGCTCTAGCAATCTTGGCTATCTTGTTTCTTGCCAAAGATAGTTCAAGTAAAAGAAAATAAGTAACTAGATTTTTATTAATTAATCTAGCGCAAATTTAAATTTTTAAGCTCTACTTAACTGATACAGATGGCTCACCAGAGGCAACTCCAGCAGCCTCCATTTCTTCAGCAAGGCGCATCGCCTCTTCAATTAGCGTCTCAACAATCTGTGCTTCAGGTACAGTTTTAATTACCTCGCCCTTAACAAATATCTGACCCTTACCATTTCCAGATGCCACACCCAGATCTGCTTCCCTTGCTTCACCAGGTCCATTAACAACACAACCCATTACTGCAACTCGAAGTGGCACTGTCATTCCTTGTAGACCAGCTTGAACTTTTTCTGCCAAAGAATAAACATCAACTTGGGCCCGACCACATGAAGGACAAGAGACAATCTCTAATTTACGTTGACGCAAATTAAGTGATTCTAAAATTGAAATACCAACCTTTACCTCTTCAACCGGAGGAGCTGAGAGTGAAACTCTGATCGTGTCACCAATTCCTTCAGCAAGTAATATGCCAAAAGCGGTAGCTGACTTTATTGTTCCTTGGAAAATTGGTCCAGCCTCAGTTACACCAAGATGTAATGGGTAATCACACTTTGCGGCCAGCAAGCGATATGCCTTAACCATTGTTACTGGATCATGATGTTTTACTGAGATTTTAATATCGCTAAAGCCATGCTCTTCAAATAATGATGCTTCCCACAACGCAGACTCAGCCAGTGCTTCAGGTGTTGCCTTGCCATACTTTGCAAGCAATCTTGGATCTAATGATCCAGCATTAACACCAATCCGAATTGGAATACCAGCATCCCCGGCAGCCTTTGCTACCTCTTTAACCTTGTCATCAAATTGTTTAATATTTCCTGGGTTTACTCGAACTGCAGCACAACCAGCATCGATCGCAGCAAAAATATACTTTGGTTGAAAATGAATATCAGCAATAACCGGAATCTGTGATTTTTTTGCAATCTGAGCAAGTGCGTCAGCATCATCTTGAGAAGGAACTGCCACTCTAACTATCTGGCAGCCAGATGCAGTTAACTCTGCAATTTGTTGCAATGTTGAATTTACATCAGAGGTAAGAGTTGTACACATTGATTGAACTGATACGGGAGCATCCCCACCAACTAAGACTGAACCAACTTTCAGCTGTTTACTCTTTCGCCTTGGCGCAAGAGTAGGAGGGGGTGCGGCTGGAATTCCTAAATCAACCATGAGTAAATCCTACCTAGAAATTCATTCTAATTGGGTTGAAGATATCTGCGACAAGTAAGAGAACTGATAAAGCAGCCATTAACACAAAGACCACCATAGTAATCGGTGTGAGCCGTTCAACATCAAATGGTTCAGGCTTTGCCAATCCTCTCCTCCTAGCTAAAAGATTTCTAATCCCATCAACAATTGCAACCGCCATATGCCCGCCATCTAATGGCAGAAGCGGCAATAAATTAAACATTCCGACAAATAAATTCAATGAAGCAATAATTAAAATAAAGGTAGCAATCTTTTCTCTAACTGTTAGTGCTTTGGTATTTGCCGTTTCACCACTTACTCGAGCAACTCCTACTACTCCAACTAATCCTTCTGCATCTCGCTTTTGGCCACCAAAGGTTTGGCTAATTAAATTAGGAATTTTAGTTGGTAGAGAAATTAAAGAGGTAACACTGTTTTGTAGAATCTGGCCAGTGAATTTTCCGGCCCGATAAATTGAATCAACTGGAGCATAGGTGATTGTTCCTACTTTATTTACTACCCCAAGGACGCCGATAACTTTTCCATTTACATCTCTACTTGCTGGGGTAACAGCGATCTCAATGGGTACACCATTTCGCTCAATTGTTATATTTAACTCTTTCCCAGCAGATGCTCGGATTACTGTTACAACATCTGACCAATCTTTATAGCTCTTGCCATCAACTCTAATAATTTTATCCCCAGCTAATATGCCAACATTTTTTGCTGGCGACGGCGTTGATTTAGCCGAACACACCTCGGTTGCTTTTTGCGGAATACACTCACTTACCTTCTCAACTGTGCTGGTAACTGAGGTAACACCAACTGATAGAAAAAGAATGAGTAGTAATACAAAGCCAATTACAAAGTGCAGAAATGAACCAGCGCCTAAAACAATTAATCGCTGGCCAACACCAGCTTTAATAAATGCTCGATCTTGATCAGCCTCACTAAGTTCTTCCCTAGATGACATACCAACTATTCGGCAGTAGCCACCTGCTGGAATTGCCTTAATACCAAACTCAGTCTCACCCCGCCGGGTTGACCAAATCTTTTGTCCAAATCCTAAAAAGAACTCAGTAACCTTCATGCCAAATTTTCTTGCGGTTAAATAATGTCCAGCCTCATGAATCATTACCGATAACAAAAGCGCAACTACAAATGCCAGCACGCCAATAAATGCCATTAAGCAATCTCCTTTATTAACTCTTCTGCTTTACTTCGCGCACTTTGCTCTATCCCACTGACATCTGAGATATCTCTAATTGTAGTTGGGCTGTTACTGCCAAATGACTGAACTACCTGCTCAACTAACTCAATTATCGCTGTGAATTTAATTCGTTGTGCTAAAAATGCTGCAACGGCAACCTCATTAGCTGCGTTGTAAACAGCCGGTAATCCACCACCTAATTCACCACACCTTCTAGCTAACTCAATTGCTGGATACTTTTCATTATCAATTGGTGAGAAATTCCAGGTGTGAGATTTACTCCAATCAATTGGTGCACATGCTTTATTAATCCGCTCTGGATATGCCAGTGCGTAAGCAATTGGTCCTTTCATATTAGGAGGTGATGCTTGAGCAATTGTTGAACCATCATTAAATTCCACAAGTGAGTGCACCACAGATTGCGGATGGATTACCGCTTCAATCACCTCATAGGCAAGATCAAATAGGTAGTGCGCCTCAATAATTTCAAGTCCTTTATTTAGCAAGGTCGCAGAGTTAATTGTTACTACCTCCCCCATCGACCAGGTTGGATGATTTAGCGCATCTGCCACAGTCACATCAGATAGATCTGCTCGATCTCTAAATGGGCCACCACTTGCAGTCAGGATCAACTTCTTAACATCACTTTCTTTACCAGCTAACATTGCTTGGAAAATTGCTGAGTGCTCTGAATCAACTGGAATTAATTTATCCCGGCCATACTTCATTACTAATTCACCACCGGCAACTAGTGACTCCTTATTAGCCAGTGCCACCTTGTTACCAACAGCCAGAGCTGAAAGAGTTGGCCCAAGTCCAATTGATCCAGTAATTCCATTCAAAACAATGTCGCAAGGTAGCGATGCAATCTCAACTGAGGAGTTATCACCATCAATTACTTTTACGCCATCTGCTTGTGGGGCGGGCGCCATACTTCCCACAATTGGCACATTAAATTTCTTAGCCTGCTCCATTAATAATGCGGGATTTTTTCGCCCCGCACTTAAACCAACTACGCGAAACTTATTTGGGTTGGCAGCTACGATCTCAAGGGCTTGAACGCCGATAGATCCAGTTGAGCCCAAAATGACAATTTCACGCATGTGCCTATCTTAACCGCCCAGCAACTTACCTCTTCAGATAGCATTTACGCATGTACTCAGAGGCAAAAAATCCGATCGCTCAAAAGCGTAATCTGATTACCGCTATTCCTGGACCGAAATCTGCTGAGTTAATTAAGCGCAGAGCAGATGCAGTATCAGCATCCCTAGGAACTGCATTTCCAGTATTTATTGAACGTGCTGAAGGTTCAATTATTGTTGATGTTGATGGCAATTCAATCTTAGATTTAGCAGCTGGAATTGCAGTATTAAATGTTGGTCATTCAACACCTAAGGTAATTGAGAATATTAAAACTCAGGTAGATGCCTTTACTCACACCTGCTTTATGGTCGTTCCTTACACCGGTTATGTTGAGGTTTGTGAAGCGTTAAACCGCTTGACTCCTGGAAAGTTTAAAAAGAAATCAGTATTAATGAACTCAGGGGCGGAAGCACTTGAGAATGCGGTAAAGATCGCTCGCTCTTACACAAAACGACAAGCAATTGTGGTCTTTGAACATGGTTATCACGGCCGGACTAATTTAACGATGGCAATGACAGCTAAAAATGTTCCATACAAAGATGGCTTTGGCCCATTTGCTCCTGAGATCTACCGAATGCCAATGGCATATCCATTTAGATGGAATGGCGATCAAGCAAAGTGCGCCCAAGAAGCACTTGAGATTATTACTCATAAGATTGAAAAGGAGATTGGCGCTAAGAATGTAGCGGCGATTGTGATTGAGCCAATTCAAGGTGAGGGTGGCTTTATCGTTCCACCAAAAGGTTTCTTACCAGGCATTGCAAACTTTGCTAAAGAAAATGGCATTGTCTTTATTGCAGATGAGGTTCAGACCGGTTTTGGTAGAACTGGTAAGTGGTTTGCATCCGAGGATGAAAATGTTGAGCCAGATATTGTTACAACTGCAAAAGGAATTGCAGCAGGTCTGCCACTTTCAGGTATTACCGGACGTGCTGAGATTATGGATTCAATTCACCTAAGTGGCTTAGGTGGCACATACGGAGGAAATCCAATTGCATGTGCTGCAGCTTTGGGTGCGATTGAAACTATAGAGAAAAATAATCTGGTTGAGCGTGCTAACAAGATCGGCAAAATTATGACCGAGGCACTTAATGAAATGGCTAAGAAGTACCCAATAATTGGTGAGGTAAGAGGCCGAGGTGCAATGCAGGCGATTGAGTTAGTAAAAGCTGGCAGTGATGAGCCAAACTCAGATGCACAAGCTGCAATTATTAAATATTGCGTAAGTAAAGGTGTATTAATTCTCTCTGCTGGAACTTATGCAAATGTAATTAGATTATTGCCATCACTTGCCATTGATGAGGCACTTCTTAAAGATGGACTTGCTGTCTTAGATGAAGCTATTTCTTCTCTTTAAAATTAATCTCGATCTAAAACATTTCTTACTGCAGAGTACTTGCCACCACTCTTCTTCAATGCAATCGCACTAAGTGCCTCTAATACAACTCGGTTAGCCAATATTGCAGTGATATCACTGGTGTCATAGGCCGGTGCAACCTCGACAATATCAACACCAACAATAGGTAATTCAAAACAAATTCGACGCACTGCTTCTAATAACTCTCTACTTGTCATTCCACCTGGCTCTGGCGTGCCAGTTCCTGGTGCCATGCCAGGGTCTACTACATCAATATCGACAGATAAAAATACGCCATCGCAACCATCGGTAAGAATTGAAAATGATTCATCTAAAACAGCTTTCATGCCCCGATGATGAATCTCAGTCATCTCATAAGATTTCATCCCTTTACTTGCCATCCATTTAAATGTTGCATCATCTGGCCAGTAACCACGAAGTCCTAATTGCAAGAAGCGATCACCACGAACAGATCCTGATTCAATTAATCTGCGCATTGGTGTGCCATGCCCAATTAGGGCGCCAAATTGATCTTCCCCAGTATCAGCATGGGCATCAAAATGAATCATAGAAACTTTGCCCTTTCCTAAATGATTTGCAATGCCAGTTACATCAGCCGATGCAATTGAATGATCTCCACCTAGGACAACAGCGATTGCACCAGCTTTTGAAATCTTCTCAGTTGCAACCTCTAATACCTTTAATGATTTAACTAAATCTCCACCTGGCATTAATAGGTCACCAGCATCATAAATTTTTAACTTTTGAAGTGGATCAATTCGCATTGCAAGGTGTGGTCGGGATGCATCATGAGGTAGGTAATCACCCATTCGAATTGCTTGCGGACCCATCTTGGCCCCTGATCGATGTGATGTTCCACTATCAATTGGTGCGCCAACAATAATTACATCAGCATCTTTATAGCTCTCTGGTTTATCTAAATCACATCGTGGAATACCAAGAAAAGTGAAATCAGGACCATACATATTGCCGATGTTGCTCATATCTATATCTTAGCCTTGCGCTTATTAGAAAGTATTTGCCCAGCAATTACCACGATTAATGCAATGAAGAACATAGAGGAACCGATCACATTTGCTTGGGCTGGAATTCCTCGAGCTGCTGCGGTGTATACAAACTTTGGAAAGGTATTAACTGTGCCAGAGTTAAAGTTGGTAATAATAAAGTCATCAAAGGATAGTGAAAATGAAAGTAAGGCTGCTGCGGCAATTCCAGGAGCTACTAATGGCAAGGTAACTCTTCTAAATGTCTGCCACTCATTTGCGTATAGATCCATTGCTGCTTGCTCAAGCCGAGGATCAAGGGAAGCAATACGTGCCTTAACAGTTACCACCACAAATGAGATACAAAACATTACGTGAGCAATAATGGTTGGCACCAAGCCTGGCGTAATCCCAAGATTTAAAAACATTGTAAGTAAAGATGCACCGAGCACAATCTCTGGAGTTGCCATTGGTAAGAAGATAAGCAAGTTAGTGGTTGATCGGCCAGCAAACTTGTATCTGCCTAAAGCAAAAGCAATTAATGTGCCCAAGATTGTTGCCAAAATAGTTGAGATTAAGCCGATCTTTAATGAGTTGCCCAGCGCCATACAGATGTCTGGAGCACCACATGGGTTTTTCCAATTCTTTAATGTGAAACCTTTCCAAACTAAATTACTTCGGCCAGCATCATTAAATGAGAATGCAAAGGTATAAAAGACTGGAATAAAGAGGTAGGTAAATCCTAAAAATGCATAAACTCTTATTAGATTCTTAGATAACCAGCGAGTAAGTTTTTTCATACCAACTCCTCAGTACCAGCTTTTCTAATATAAACCGTAACTAAAATCAAAATAGCTGCCATCAATGTGAATGAGAGAGCAGCAGCAGTTGGATAATCAACAATTTTAAAGAAGCGAGCATCAATTACATTTCCTAGCATTTTATTACTTGGACTTCCTAGGATTGCTGCATTTATGTAATCACCTGCCGCTGGAATAAAGGTTAGTAATGTTCCAGCAACTACACCTGGCATTGAAAGTGGCAGCGTTACTTTACGAAATGTTGTAAAACCATTTGCATAAAGATCCCCCGATGCTTCAAGAGTTCTTGGATCAATTCGTTCTAGGGAGGCGTATAGCGGCAAGGTCATAAAAGGTAGGAAGTTATAGGCAAGGCCGGTAACTACGGCAAATGAGGTAGCAGTTAAAGATGTTTGCGGGGAAATAATGTGAAGTCCTCGTAAAACTTTTATCACAGGTCCTTCTTCGCCAAGTATTTGCTTCCAAGCGATGGTTCTAAGCAAGAAAGATGTAAAAAATGGTGCAACAATTAAAACTAATAAGACATTTTTCCATCTGCCAGATTTAAAAGCGATTGCGTACGCAAGTGGGTAGGCAATTGCTAGCGCAAGAATGGTTGCGATAGTTGCATAAATAAATGAGCGACTAAATTGTTCCTTGCTCTCTAAAAATGCATCAACATAATTTGCAAACCTAAAACTTTGCTTATATTGACCAATCTCACCACTTGAGGTTTTGGTGGACATTTGTCCGAGGGAAACAATTGGATAGATAAAAAATACGGCTAAATAAACTAGACCGGGTGCAAGTAATAAATAAGGTAGTGCTGATTTATTGTCTTTTAAACCAAGTGATTTAACCGATACTCCCCGGATAGACGCCATAGTTAATGAGATCCGGCTGCTGCGTTTTCACTACCATCTAAGGCAAAGGTAAAGATTGGCTCCCAAGAAAGTGTGACCTTCTCTCCCTTGCGCAACATCTCTTCATTGTCATCATTTTGTTCAAAGACCATTAACTCTTTACCCCATGGCATTTCAACCTGATACTGAGTTGAAACTCCAATATATGAAACATCAGATACTTTTCCACCAGTTAAAACATTGCCAGAAACATTTTTGCCTTCCGGTGAAATTCTAAATTTCTCAGGTCTAATGCCAACTAACACAGAGGCGCCTTGGGCAGAGCTGCGCGCCTTAGGAACAGCCACCTTTGTGCCAAATAAATCAACAATTAAATTATTTCCATCATTGCCACTTACTTCTCCTGGAATTAGGTTTGATTGGCCTAAGAAGTTAGCCACAAATGCTGTCTTTGGAGAGTCATATAACTCTTCCGGGGATCCCATCTGTTCAATTTTTCCTTTATTCATAACTGCAATTGTGTCGGCCATAGTCATGGCCTCTTCTTGATCATGGGTCACATGCACAAAAGTTATGCCGATCTCAGTTTGAATCCACTTTAACTCAATCTGCATCTGCCTTCTTAGCTTTAAATCAAGTGCACCAAGAGGCTCATCTAAAAGTAAAAGTGCTGGCCGGTTAACAATTGCTCTAGCAACAGCAATACGTTGTTGTTGGCCACCTGATAATTGATTTGGCTTTCTAGTTGCAAGTTGAGGTAGTTCAACTAAGTTTAAAACCTTATCTACTGCAGTTTTAACCTCAGCATCACTGATACCTCTTCTGCGCAGACCAAATGCAATATTTTCAAAGATAGAAAGGTGTGGGAATAAGGCATAGTTTTGAAAGACAGTATTTACTGGCCGCCGATATGGTTTCATATCGGTGATATCAGTTTCACCAACAAATATTGATCCAGCAGTTGGTTCTTCTAATCCTGCCACCATTCGAAGGGTCGTGGTTTTGCCACAACCAGATGGTCCAAGGAGTGCAAAGAAAGAACCCTTTGGAATTACGAGGGAAAGGTCATCAACTGCATTGAAATCACCATAAGACTTGGTGAGATTTTTTAATATTAAATCTCCGCGTGCAGATGTTGAGGCATCAACTGCCATTACGCATTACCAGCCGCCGTCTGAAATGCAGTTTGGAATTTAGCTTCTTCAGCTGCAGTTAGGCCACGGAAAATATTTAACTTCGCCGAAGTTTTAGCTGTCGGGAAAATAAACTCACTCTTTCCTAATACTGGGTCAATCTTCATTAACTCTTCTTGAGCACCAGCTACTGGGCAAACATAATTAACATATGCTGCAACCTTTGCGGCAACTACTGGGTCGTAATAATAATTCATTATCTTCTCAGCACCTGCTGCATTGGTAGATGGTGTTGGAATCATCATATTATCTGATGAAATAGTTCCGCCAAATTCTGGAATCGCAAAAGCGAACTTGCCATTATTTTCAGTAGCAAGCTGGAAAGTATCTCCAGACCAACCAATAACTGCAATTGCATCCCCTGAGATAAGATCTTCTTTATAGTCATTACCCTTAACCTGGCGGATAAAACCATCCTTGATCTTCTTTTGTAAGAAATCAATCGCATTCATAAATTGATCCTCAGTAAATTTAGTTATATCAACGCCTTGGGACAGCATGATAACACCCATGGTGTCACGCATTTCAGATAAAACTTCAATCTTTCCTTTGTTAGCCGGCGCAAATAACTGTTCCATTGTTTTAATTCCACCAGGGATTTTTTCCTTATTCCAAGTAAATCCAGCCATGATGGTTTGCCACGGCAAAGTTTGCTCACGATTTGGATCAAATGATGGTGAGGCAAGGGAGGGAATAATATTTTTCTTATTTGGCACCGTATCTGCAGAAAACTTCTGTGCATAATTAAGTCGGACCCATCGTGCTGCCATCCAGTCAGTTAGGACAACTAAGTCGTACCCAATATCTTTTCCTAAACTTAGTTGGCCTTGAACTTTTCCATAAAATTCATCATTGTCATTAACATCTTCTTTATATGAAACCTTAAGTCCAGTTTGTGCTTCAAATGCATCAAGGGTTGGGTAGGTCTTCTTCTCTGAGTCATAATCTAAATAAAGTGTCCAATTTGCCCAACGAACAGTATTTGCATCGGCAGCTCCTCCGGAACCACCACCACAAGCAGCCAAAGTTGCTGCCGCACCTGCTGCGCCAACTCCTGCCAACACATTACGCCGAGTTAAAGATTTACTAATTAACTTCTTAATCTCTGATGGAAGTGAATTATCGGCCGCTAATTTCTGATGAAGATTTGTGTTGGAAACTTTGCTGGTCATTGCACCACTTTCTATTAAGAGCTCAAGTAATGAGCGGCTCTGGCGAAAGCCTAGACCCAGATCAGCCTGCTGTCGCCAATATTATGTAAAGAAATTGTAAATAATGAGATTATTTTTTGGCCAAATTAGGCATTTAGGTTGGTCATTACATGCTTGATGCGGGTGTACTCATCAAAGCCATAACCGGAGAGATCCTTACCGCCACCTGAGTGCTTAAAGCCACCATGAGGCATCTCAGCAACCATTGGAATATGAGTGTTAATCCACACGCAACCAAAATCAAATGCCTTTGCCATTCTCATCGCACGGCCATGGTCTTTAGTCCAAACAGAAGATGCCAAACCATACTTAACTCCATTGGCATAGCGAACTGCTTGTGTTTCATCGGTAAATTTCTGAACAGTAATTACTGGCGCAAATATCTCATTTTGAATCATCTCATCATCTTGCTTTAGATCAGCGATCACAGTTGGATTCCAGAAGTAACCAGGACGAGCGATTGCAGAACCACCTGCGGTAATTCGAGCATGTGAAGGCGTGCGATCAATAAAGCCCTGCACTCTTGCTAACTGATTAGCATTGTTAACTGGACCTACTAATACATCCTCATTTGGCATACCTACTTTAATAACATTTTTTGCCTGCTCGGTTAAAAGTGCCACCACATCATCATAAGCACTTGCTTCAACTAGAACCCTAGTTGCAGAGGTGCAATCTTGGCCGGCGTTAAAGTAACCAGCGACTGCAATCCACTCACATGCGGCTTGCAGATTTGCATCATCAAAAATTACAACTGGTGCTTTGCCACCAAGCTCTAAGTGAACCTTCTTTAAATCCTTAGCTGCGCTACTTGCAACCTCCATACCAGCACGAACTGAGCCGGTAATTGAAACCATCTGTGGTATTTCATGTTCAACTAATGCCCGGCCAGTATCACGATCACCAATTACTACATTTATTACACCCTCTGGTAAAAACTCCTGCATTAACTCCGCCATCCAAAGTGTTGAAACTGGCGTGGTATCACTTGGCTTTAATACAACTGTATTTCCAGCCGCAATTGCCGGTGCCCACTTCCAGACCGCCATCATCATTGGATAATTCCAAGGTGTTACTTGAGCGCAAACTCCAATTGGTTCACGGCGAATAAAAGATGTGTGACCTTTAAAGTACTCACCCGCTGCTTTGCCCTCTAGATTTCTAGCAGCTCCGGCAAAAAATCTAATTTGATCCAACATTGGACCAATCTCTTCTGCTCTAGTTACTGCAATTGGCTTACCGGTGTTCTCAGATTCAATCCCAATTAACTCTTCACTTCGCACCTCAATTGCATCTGCAATTTTATTAATAGCTTTTTGGCGCTCTCCTGGAGTTGAATCCTTCCAACTCTCAAAGGCACTGGCAGCTGATTTCATCGCCTTATCAACATCAGATGCGTTAGAAACTGGCGCCTTTGCAAATACTTCACCAGTTGATGGATTAATTAAATCCTGTACTTTTTCAGAGGTAGGAGATACATACTTACCATTGATAAAGTTTTGCAAAGTTTTCAATTCTTAACTCCTCATTTGTTAGATTATTAGTCTAGTTATTCTGATTACGCTAATCAATACTTAAGATTTACCAGAAACTTCAGCGGCAGCTAATTGACCACATGCACCATCAATCTCACGCCCTCTAGTATCACGAACCGTTACCGGAACCCCGTACCCTTCTAAAATCTCCACAAAAGCTCGCTCATCTTCTGGGCGAGATGCGGTCCACTTAGAACCTGGGGTTGGATTTAATGGAATTAAATTAACATGAGCATTTTTATTTTTAAGTAATCTTCCTAATAGATCTGCCCGCCATGCTTGATCATTAATATCTCTAATTAATGCATACTCAATTGAGTATCTTCTACCAGTCTTCATCTCATACTTATCTGCTGCTGCTAATACCTCTTTAACCTTCCACCTTGAGTTAACTGGAACTAGGGTGTCTCGAAGTTCATCATCTGGGGTGTGAAGTGAGATGGCAAGTGTTACCGGCAGATCTTCATCAATTAACTTTTCAATGCCATTTACTAAGCCAACGGTTGAAAGAGTTACCGACCGAGCGCCAATTCCTAAACCATTTGGCTGTGGATTTGTAATATTTCTAATACTTTGCATAACCGCTTTGTAATTAGCCATTGGCTCACCCATACCCATGAAGACCACATTTGATAGACGAGTTGGCCCACCTGGCATCTCACCAAGATCACAAACCTGCGCCGCCATTACAACCTGGGTGGTAATTTCAGCTGCGGTTAAATTCCTAGTTAATCCGGCTTGGCCAGTTGCACAAAATGGACATTGCATGCCACAACCTGCTTGAGAGGAAATACAAACAGTAGTGCGATCGGTGTAACGCATTAAGACTGATTCAACTAAAACTCCATCATGTAAGCGCCAGAGATCTTTTCTGGTTTTGCCACCATCGCAGGTGATGGAGCGAACTAAGGTTAATAATTTTGGTAGGAATGCTTCACCGAGTGATTGTTGTAGCTCCTTTGGAATATCGGTAAAACTTTGAACATCATCATTATGATGAGTAAAGAAATGAACTGCTAATTGATTTGCTCTAAATGCTGGCAAACCCAACTCTTCAGCTCTAGCTTTTCGCTCTGCCACAGTTAAATCAGCTAAATGAATTGGTGTTTTCTTTTTAACTACAGGTGCGTCAAAGATTAACTCGGCCATTTATAAGTACCGAGTAATTAATTCAAGAGCGAACCAAACTGCCGGGGCGGTAAAAAGTGCTGAATCCAGCCGGTCCATAATTCCGCCATGGCCAGGTAATAAATTAGACATATCTTTTATTGCAAGGTCGCGCTTAATCGCAGATTCAATTAAATCACCACAGGTGGCAGTAACAACTGTCATTAAACCAATTGCAGCTCCTACGATCCAAGCAGTTTCAAATAAAGAATGGAATATAAACGAGCCGCCAATAACCGCTGCAATCGCTCCCCCAATTAAGCCTTCCCAACTTTTCTTTGGGCTAATACTTGGCGCCATCTTATGTTTACCAATTAACACACCAGCAAAGTAAGCAAAGGTGTCATTGCAGGCAATTAATGCAACTAAGGTAAAGATTCGCTTTGGTCCATCTGGATCATTTGCCAACAATAAAATAAAGCCGCCTAAAAATGCTAGGTAGAAGGTAATGAAAACTGCTGAGGTTGAGCGCTTAATAAAATCTTTCTGAGAAATTAGTAAGAGAGTAAACATTAAAATTGGAAAAGTTAAGCCAGTTGCAACCGCTAACCCTTGAGTTTTTCCATTCCAAGTTGCCACTAGTAATACTGTGGCCGCGATCATTAAAACATAATCTGGCAGCTCAATCCCGCCAGTTCGATATGCATGTGCTAACTCCCGCACACCTAACATAATTACTACCCAAATTAGGGCAAAAAATAATAGGGGCGCAGCGGTGATTGAGCCAAAGATTAAACCCAATAAAAATAGTGAAACTAAAATAGATGGAAGTAGTTTGCGACCTGCTCGTTTATTTATCGCATCATTTATTGCGTGCAGGTCAGCCATCATTAAACCTCTAGCAGCTCAGCTTCTTTATGCTTTAGTAACTCATCAATCTTGGCGGTGTGCTCACCAGTAACCTTTTCTAACTCTTTTTCAGCTCTTGCTAAATCATCTTTGCCAACCTTGCCATCTTTTTCTAACTTTTCCATTGCCTCTTTTGCAGCTCTTCTAATTGCGCGAATTGCTACCTTTGAATCCTCAGCCTTTCCTTTAGCAACCTTAATAAACTCTTTACGTCGCTCTTCAGTTAATTGCGGAAAGTTGACTCTAATTACAGTGCCATCAGAGCCTGGATTAACCCCAAGATCTGAATCTCTAATTGCCTTTTCAATTGCTGCCATCGCACCTTTGTCATAAGGAGTAATTAATGCCAGACGTGCCTCTGGAACTTGAACGGTGGCAAGTTGAGAAAGTGGTGTACCAGTGCCGTAGTAATCCACCATTAACTTAGCAAACATAGATGGGTGAGCCCGACCAGTTCTGATCGTAGAAAAGTCCTCTTTGGCAACATCAATTGCCTTATTCATCTTCACATTACATTCTGCTAATGATCCATTTAGATCTGACATTTACTCACTCCCTTAATTAATACAACTCTACTAGCCATTTTGACCTTTAGTAATTTTTACTAAGAAACCAGCGTTCCGATACTCTCACCTGAGACTGCTCGCTTGATATTGCCCTTATTTTTTAGATCAAAGATAACTATTGGCAATTTATTCTCTCGGCAAAGTGCAAAGGCTGCAGCATCTGCAACCGCCAGTGATTTACTTAAAACCTCATCATAGGAAACTGCTTCATATTTGGTAGCAGATTTATCTTTTCTAGGATCTGCGCTGTAAACACCATCAACACCACTCTTAGCAAGTAGCAGAGCTTCAGAGCCAATCTCAAGTGCGCGTTGGGCTGCAACTGTGTCGGTAGTAAAAAATGGCATACCTGCACCTGCTCCAAAAATTACAACTCTTCCCTTTTCTAAGTGTCTAATGGCACGCCGTGGAACGTAAGGCTCAGCAACTTGCCCCATTGTGATTGCCGTTTGCACTCTAGTTTCAATGCCAGCTTTTTCTAGAAAATCTTGCAGCGCTAAACAATTCATTACGGTGCCAAGCATTCCCATGTAATCAGCCCGAGCGCGATCCATACCTCTTTGTTGTAATTCAGCTCCTCTAAAGTAATTTCCACCACCAACAACAATGGCAATTTGAGTACCGCCTCTTACAACCTCTGCGATTTGATTTGCCACATCATGGACTACATCAGGATCAACACCGATGCCTTTTTCGCCACCAAAAACCTCACCAGATAATTTAAGGAGCACCCGTTTATAACCTTTACGTGGCATGAGCGCTCCTCTAATTAATTTGTATTACTAGTTTACTGACCTACACGGAATCTATTAAAGGCAGACACGGCAGTCTTAGCCTCATCAAGAATTTGTTGCACAGTTTTCTTTGCATCCTTAGCAAATGCTTGCTCAAGCAGTGATACCTCTTTAACAAAACCAGTAACCCGGCCCTCAACTATCTTTGAAATTGAGGCTTCAGGCTTTCCTTCGCTACGTGCTGTCTCTTCAGCAAGACGGCGCTCGGTAGCAATTTGATCAGCTGGTACTTGATCTCGGCTAACAAATTGTGGCGCAAAGGCGGCAATATGTTGAGCAATATCTTTACCAACGTTTTCAGCTGCACTCTTAAGTTGAACTAGCACGCCAACCTGAGGTGGTAGATCAGGGGAAGTTTTGTGTAGATATAAAGAGACTGGTGAACCAGTTAAAACACTGATTCGTTTAATCTCAATCTTCTCACCCAGCATCGCATTTCCCTCGTCCACTACCTCCTGCACAGTTTTACCTGATGCAAGCTTTGAGGTTAGAAACTTATCTAACTCACCAACTTTTGAAGCTGCTAAGTGATTAAGTAGTTCATCAGCGAGCGCTTGAAACTTCTCACCCTTTGCTACGAAATCAGTTTCGCAATTTAACTCAAGCATTACGCCAAGGTCACCCTCTGCTTTTGCAGTAACTAAACCATTTGAGGTCGCTCTGCCTTCGCGCTTGGTAACACCTTTTTGACCTTTAACACGAATGATCTCGACCGCTTTTTGGTAATCACCATCTGCTTCATCCAATGCCTTTTTGCAATCAAGCATTCCGGCAGCGGTCTGCTCCCGTAATCTCTTAACATCCTCTGCTGTGTATGCCAATTAAGCACCCGCAGTTTCAGTTGGCTCTTTAATTAAATCTTTTTCCCAATCAGCAAGTGGTTGCTCTGCTGTTTTCTCAGCCGCAGCTAACGCCTCTGCCGCTGCCTTATCGGCAACCTTTGCCGCATTTGCTGAGCGAACTTGAAGACCAGCCACAATTGCATCGGTCATTACGCGAGTAAGAAGAGCGATTGAACGAATCGCATCATCATTACCAGGAATCTTAAAATCAACCTCATCTGGATCACAGTTGGTATCTAAGATTGCAATAACTGGAATACCAAGCTTCTTAGCTTCTGCAACAGCTAGGTGCTCCTTCTTAGTATCAATTACCCAAATAGCTGCCGGCAGCTTGGTCATATTACGAATTCCATCAAGGTTCTTGTTTAACTTCTCGCGCTCACGGCGCAAAACAAGTAACTCTTTCTTTGTTAAAAGTTGATCATTCGCAGTCTCAAGAGCTTCAAGCTCTTTAAGTCTTAGCACACGCTTATAAACAGTTGGGAAGTTAGTAAGCATTCCACCTAACCAACGCTCTGTTACATAAGGCATACCAACTCTGGCTGATTGCTGCTTGATTGGCTCATGTGCTTGCTTTTTGGTGCCAACGAAAAGTACGTGGCCACCCTTTGCTACTGCATCTTTAATAAACTCATAAGCGCTATCAATTAGGGCTAATGATTGTTGGATATCGATGATGTAGATACCGTTGCGCTCAGTAAAGATATAGCGCTTCATCTTTGGATTCCATCGACGAGTCTGATGTCCAAAGTGAACACCACTGTCGAGAAGCTCTCGCATTGTTACAACTGCCATTTCGGCACACTCCTTTTTCACTCTTTTTTACCCAAGGTAATAAAGAGCACTCGGTTTGTGATTTAGTAATTTACTAAATCCCTAGCATCTAGAACCGAGTAGTTATTACTAACTACACCGAACAGGTCCATAAGTTATTAATTAGTAATTAATTAATCACTTTAAGATGCGTGAAGTCACGAAATTTTCACTTCGTGCTGAGGCAAATCCTACCTGAAGAAAATCGGCCCAAAATCCACACCAAAGCCAGTATCTGTGCGAAGTTGGGTTCAAATAATCCAGTATTTGCTGGTGAGATCAGCCTTTTTAATTACCACCCTAGTGGTGGGGGTAATAATCGGTATTTTTGTTGGAGATTTAAAAACCATAAATTGTGAAACAAATATCAGCTACTGCTCAAGCCTAGAGAGCTCCAATCTGCGCCGCAGCTTTTAACTCACTCTTTAACAATTTTGCTAAGTATGGTGTTATCTGCCATTCACTTAACATCTGCTCATATCTTTTCTTATCAAGCTCATTTGCAGCCGCCCCAGTTTTAACCGCTCTAATTAAAATATTACGGGCGGTGTGCTCACCACCAATAAACTCCACAATATCAACCCGATAACCAAGTAGTTTTAAGATTTGAGACCTTAGTGAATCGGTCATTAAATCCACCAACCGCTCTTTTACTAAACCATATTTTGTAAGTAATCCCCACGGCTCAGGGCTCTCTTTAATCTGAGTTTGCATCTCATGCATGCAACAAGGCGCGGCCATAATTACCTTGGCGCCATTTTTAACCGCCCAAAAGAGTGCGTCATCTGTTGCCGTATCACAGGCGTGAAGTGCGATTGCAATATCAACCTTTTGATTTGGCGTATCAGCAATCTTGGCAGCGATAAATTTAGCTGGCGTATCTAACTTTTTAGCAACCTCCTCATTGTGCTCTTTGGAATCCTGCCGCTCATCAACTCCTAGTATTGAGACCTTTTGATACTTATCTTTTAAATACTCCTGCACTGCAAAGGTTAAGTAAGCATGCCCGCACCCTAAATCAACAACTGAAACCTCATCTTGCTTACTTGAATCACTATCTAAGGTTTGGCTAATTAATCTTAAAAACTCATCCACCTGCTTATATTTATCCATCTTGCTTGGTTTAATTCGACCCAATAGATCTGACATATCTAATGCTTTAAATACCTGATTACTCTCAGCCAACATCCGCTGTTTTTGGCGATCATGGGATAGATCTCTAGTTAATTTCACCTTATTAATGGCAACTAATGCCTCATCTTTTTTAGAGATCCTCACATGGTATGACTCATCTTGGGTATCAACTAATAGATTGGCAAAGCCAGAGCTAAATAACTGATTGAAGTTAAAATTTGCCTCAACATTTTTAGTTATATCTTTTTTGCCATCACTTGAAACGATCTGCCACTTAATCTCTTCTTTAATCAATACCGGCTTGATATCAACCCGCTCATACTCGGTTTGCATATTTCTGCGCCGGCCAGATAGCACCGCCCTGACAAAGGTTTGAGATTTTATTCGGCTCTCTAATTGCGCAAACGCACTTGGTAAGTCAACCTTCACAAACTACGCCCTTGGGTGTGCTTGTTTGTAGGCAGATTGCAAACGCTCTGGAGACACATGGGTGTAGATCTGAGTTGTAGCTAAAGATGCATGTCCTAATATCTCCTGCACAGTTCTAAGATCTGCCCCGCCTTCCAGTAAATGAGTTGCAGCAGAGTGGCGAAGTCCATGTGGTCCCATGTCTGAACCAACCGCCTTCATCGCCTCATAAACAACCTCTCGAACTGTTCTTTGATCAATTCTTTTTCCACGCGATCCCAAAAAGAGTGCATCTTGTGAGCTTTGATTTACAAACTCACCCCTTGCATTTTTTAAGTAACTCTCAATTGCTCTAACCGCTGGTAATCCAAGTGGTACAACTCGCTGCTTATTTCCTTTACCGATTACATTTAAAGTATTTCTACTTCGATCAATATCGCCAAGATTTAAACCACAAAGCTCTGAAACACGAATGCCTGAGCTATATAAAACCTCCACCAATGCTAAATCACGTATGTTAATTGCACTCGGCTCCTCAACACACTTAACTTCAAGTGCTTTTAATACTGTGGCAGCATCCTCAACATTTAAAACCTCAGGCAATACTTTATGTGGTTTAGGAACTGCAAGGTTGGCTCCTAAATCAGAGGTTAACCAACCATTTGCTGCGGCCCAATTTGTGAAAGCTCTGATTGAAACAATTCTTCTAGTCAAAGTTGATCTTGCAACTCCTGTGGTTTGTAAATTAGCCAGCCAGGAGCGAATGTGCTCAATTTCTAATTGATTAAACTCAACAATTCCCATCTTCTCCATATGTTTAAGAAAAGATTCTAAATCTGTTACATATCCCCGAATTGAGTTATCAGATAAATTTCTAACCAACGCCAAGTGCTCTTCATACTGGGTGATTAGGGCGGCGGACATGACTAGCAGATTACTCGGGTTTGCGTCCCTGCCTTAGTAAGCCATAGGTAACCGCGTCATCTAATGCCATTGCTGAGGCGGCAATTACGTTCTCATGAACGCCAACTGTGCTCCACTCGCCATTTCCATCACTGGTTTCAACCAAAACTCTAGTTACCGCTCCGGTGCCAAGCCGGCCTTCTAAAATACGAACTTTGTAATCAGTTAACTCAAGTTTTGAAAGCTCTGGATAAAATTTCTCAAGGCCACTACGAAGTGCGTTATCAATTGCGTTAACTGGACCATTTCCAACACCTTGGGCTGAAATTGTTTCACCCTTTGCATTTATCTTCACAGTTGCCTTTGAGGTTACTTTGCCAGATTCATCTTGGTGAACTGTGGTTTGCCAATCTTCAATGGTGAAAAAACTTGGCCTCTTACCTAAAACTTGCGTGCGAAGTAGTAATTCAAATGAAGCATCAGCTGCTTCAAAAGTGAAACCTTTGCCTTCAAGATCTTTAACCTTTTCAACTACTCGACCAATCAAATCTTTATCACCACCTAAATCAATTCCAAGCTCTGCTGATTTAAGTTCGATTGAAGCCCGGCCTGCCATCTCAGAGACCAACATTCGCATGTCATTGCCAACTGATTCAGGGGTTTCATGTTGATACATCATTGGATCCACCTTGATTGCAGATGCATGCAGCCCTGCCTTGTGAGCAAAGGCAGAGGTTCCTACATATGGCTGGCGCGCACTTGGTGCCACATTTGTAATCTCAGCAACCGCGTGTGAAATACGAAATGCCTCTTGTAATTTGCCAGCAGGCAATACTGTTTTATCTTTCTTTAATTCAAGATTAGCAATGATATTTACTAAATCAGCATTTCCAGTTCGCTCACCATAACCATTTAAAGTTCCTTGCACATGGGTAACACCAGCAGAGATTGCAGCCAGTGAGTTAGCAACAGCGCAGCCTGTGTCATTATGGCAATGAATTCCAAGACGAGCAGATGAAGCAGTTAAAACCTCATGGACAATATTTGATAACTCATCTGGGAGCATGCCACCATTTGTGTCACAGAGAGCAACAACATCAGCACCTGCTTCTGCCGCAACTCTTACTACCTCAAGTGCGTATGCTTTATTTGAAATATAACCATCAAAGAAGTGCTCAGCATCTAGAAATACTCGCTGGCCTCCTGCCTTTAAAAACTTAATTGAATCAGCGATCATCGCTAGGTTTTCATCTAGATGAGTCTTAAGGGCAAGATCAACATGGCGATCGTGGCTTTTAGCAACAACTGTTACCGCAGCAGCTTTTGAATCTTGCAATGCACGAAGCAGAACATCATCGGCTGCTTTAACGCCAGGGCGCCTGGTTGCGCCAAAGGCAACAAAGGTGGCATTTTTTAACTTTAATTCGGTTTGAGCTAACTTAAAAAACTCAGTGTCTTTTGGATTTGCTCCCGGCCAACCACCTTCAATAAAGCCAACACCTAAATCATCTAAGTGACGGGCAATAGTTAACTTATCGTGGACAGAGAGATTTAATCCCTCTTGTTGGGCGCCATCACGGAGTGTGGTGTCATAGATATGAAATGAATCATTAATTGTCATTAGATAACTCGCTTATTCCAGCCATGTTTATCTGCCACATCTCCATGTTGAATACCTAATAAAGTTTGGCGGATCTGATTGGTTATTGGGCCAGGATTACCATCACCAGTTTGCCAGGTGCCATGAATACTTTTCGCACTTCCCACCGCAGAGACCACTGCTGCAGTACCGCAGGCAAAGATTTCAGTAATCTCACCTGACTTAACCCCATCGCGCCAATCATCAATTGAGATCATGGTTTCCTCAGTTTTATAACCTAAATCATTAGCTAAAGTTAAAATTGAATCCCGAGTTATGCCAGGAAGTAATGTGCCGGTAAGTTTTGGTGTCATTATCTTGGCATCTTTACCACTTCCTTTAATGAAGTAGAGATTCATGCCACCCATCTCCTCTACCCACTTGCGTTCAACTGCATCAATATATGCAACCTGATCACAACCCTCTTTAGCTGCTTGTTTTTGCGCAAGTAAAGATGCTGCGTAATTTCCACCGCATTTTGCTTCCCCGGTTCCACCTAATGCTGCTCTGACATACTCAGTTGAGATCCAAACCGTTACCGCTTTTGCCGCATTAAAGTAAGCAGCAGCAGGGGTTGCAATTAATACATAAGTTGCTTGATTAGATGGACGAACTCCTAAACCAACCTCAGTTGCAATCATAAATGGGCGGATATATAAAGATTCACCGCTCTTTTTTGGCACCCAATCCTTATCAGCTTTAACTAGAGCTTGAACTGTTTCAACAAAGAAATCAACTGGCATTTCAGGCAGTGCTATACGAGCTGCTGATTTTGCAAAACGTTTTGCATTTGCCTCTGGTCTAAATAATGAAATACCACCATCTGGTTGGCAATACGCCTTCATTCCTTCAAAGATTTCTTGGCCGTAATGAAAAACCATTGTGGCAGGATCTAATGAGAGCGGACCGTAAGCCTGCAATGTTGCATCAGACCAACCGGTTGCCTCATTCCATTGAGCAATAACCATATTGTCGGTGTAGTACTTACCAAAGCCAGGTTCGGCAACTCTTTTATTACGCTCTGTCGCTTCAACTGGTTTTGTATTTGGATTACTAATTATCTTCATGCCACACCCGCCACTAATGCTGCGCCAATCTCAGTAGTAGAGCGCTTCTTATCGCCACGGCTTGCAAGATCTGCTGCCACAGCCTTTTCAACATCAGTTGCTGCTTTGCCCTCACCTAAGTGATTTAACATCATTGCAATTGATAAGACAGTTGCGGTTGGATCAGCTAAGTTTTTTCCAGCAATATCAGGGGCAGAGCCATGAACTGGTTCAAACATAGAAGGAAATGCACCAGTTGGATTGATATTGCCACTAGCAGCAAGTCCAATACCACCACAGATAGCAGCTGCGATATCAGTAATAATGTCGCCAAATAAATTATCAGTTACTACCACATCAAATCTTTCTGGGTTTGTTACAAAAAACATTGAGGCCGCATCAACATGCAAGTAATCAGTTGTGACTTCTGGAAAATCCTTTGCAACCTCGTTAAATACCCGAGTCCAAAGACCACCTGCCCTAGTTAAAACATTATTCTTATGAACTAAGGTTAATTTTTTGCGCGGGCGAATCTTTGCTCGATTAAAAGCATCTCTAATCACTCGCTCAACACCTTTATAGGTATTAATTGACTCCTCAATTGCTAACTCTTTATTTGTGCCCTCATCCTTAATGGAGCCAGCACCAACATATAAACCTTCAGTTCCTTCTCTAACCACTACAAAATCAATCCCTTTATTATTTGTAATTGGTGAGGTAACGCCAGGAAATAATTTAGCCGGGCGCAGATTTATGTAATGCTCAAATGCAAACCGTAATTTAAGTAGTAATCCCCGCTCAAGTACGCCACTTGGTACAGTTGGATCTCCTACTGCGCCCAATAAAATCACATCAGATTTTGCTAACTCTGCCATTACAGAATCAGGCAAAGTCTCACCGGTCTTATGCCAGTAGGCAGCGCCTAACTCATAATTGGTTTTGTTAAAAGCTAAATCATATTTTTTGGCAACCGCGTCTAATACCTTAAGTCCTTCACCTACTACTTCAGGCCCAATGCCATCTCCTGGAATAACAGCTAAATTAAAACTCTTCATTCACTCACCAAATTAACAAAGCGCACCAATGATGCACCAGTCTCCTTGGTGATGACATCAATGATCTCATTTGGAATTATTGAATCAACAGTTAGTGCCATTAAAGCTTGTCCACCCTCTTGAGTTCTGCCAACCTGCATATCGGCAATATTTATCTTCAACTTACCAAGGGCGTTTCCAACCACACCAACTACACCAGGACGATCGGTATAGCGCAGGAATAGGAGATTATTAGTTGGCTTAAGATCTAAATCCAACTTATCAATTGCCACAATTTTTTGGGTCTGCTTCATTCCCATTAATGTTCCGCTAACAAATACCTGACTGCCATCAGCACAAGCTGCCCTTACTGAAACTAAATTACGATGATCTGGGCTTTCAGCATCGGTCGTTACCGCAGATGTTAGGGATCTACTTTCTGCTAATGCTGGCGCGTTTACATAGGTAACATCCTCTGCTCCCATTGCAATTAACGCACCCTTCAAGGCACTGGTAGAAAGAACTGACACATCAAGAGTTGATATCTCACCTCTTACCTCAACATCAATTGATGAAATAACATCATTTGCTAATGAGGTTGCAACTTGGGCTAACTTTTCAACCAATGGCAGTGCAGGGCGAACAGCTTGATCAATTGCGCCACCTTTAACATTTACTGCATCTGGTACTAACTCACCAGAGAGTGCTTTACGAACAGAGACAGCAACTGCAATTCCTGCCCGCTCTTGCGCCTCATCAGTTGATGCACCTAAATGTGGTGTGGCAACTACATTATCTAAAGTAAATAGTGGTGAATCTGTACAAGGTTCAGTGGCAAATACATCAAGGCCTGCCCCTGCAACTCTGCCATCTTTAAGCGCTTCATAAAGAGCAGCCTCATCTAATACCCCACCGCGAGCGGCGTTAATAATTCTTACCGTTGACTTAACCTTCTTTAACGCTTCAGTGCCAATTAAATTAGCGGTCTCTTTTGTTTTAGGTAGGTGGATAGTTATGAAATCACTTACTTTAAGTAACTCATCTAACTCAACTAACTTCACATTAAGTTGGGCCGCCCGTGCTGGTTGTAGATATGGATCATAAGCAACTACATCCATGCCAAATGATTGCATTCTGGCTGCTACTAATTGGCCGATCCGGCCAAAGCCAACAATTCCTAGCGTCTTTTCAAATAACTCTGCTCCGGTGTATTTAGAACGTGCCCACTTGCCATTTCGCAAAGCAGCGTGAGCTGGTGAGATAAATCTGGCAGATGCAAGGAGTAATCCGATTGCTAACTCCGCGGCAGAGACAATATTTGAAGTTGGCGCATTAACCACCATTACCCCAGCAGCTGTTGCTGCTGGAATCTCAACATTATCTAGACCAACACCTGCTCTTGCGATTACCTTTAAACCTTTTGCAGCTGCAATTGCTTCGGCATCCATCTTGGTGGCAGAGCGAATTAAAACTGCATCCACACCTTTAGCAAGGGCTGCAAGTAACTCTGCGCGATCTGCGCCATTGCAATTGCGCACCTCAAAGTCAGGTCCTAGCGCCTCTAATGTGGCTGGACTTAACTCTTCAGCGATTAATACAACAGGTTTAGCCACGCGCTACATTTCCTTCTTTGTAATCATCCTTGTTACCTGATTTAACCCAAGACATCATCTTGCGCAGATCTCTTCCTACCTGCTCAATTGGATGTGCTTCACCCTTTGCACGAAGTGATTTAAATTCAGGAGCGCCTTTATCTTGATCATCAATAAAGCGCTGTGCAAATGAACCAGATTGAATATCGGCAAGAACAGCCTTCATATTTTCTTTAACGCTTGGATCAATTACTCGTGGGCCAGAAATGTAATCACCATACTCGGCTGTGTCAGATACTGACCAGCGTTGTTTTGCAATGCCACCTTCATACATAAGATCAACAATAAGTTTTAGCTCATGTAAGCACTCAAAGTAAGCAACCTCTGGTTGATACCCGGCTTCAATCAATGTCTCAAAGCCATACATAACTAATTGGGAGGCACCACCACAAAGAACTGATTGCTCGCCAAATAAATCTGTCTCACACTCTTCAGTGAAGGTAGTCAAGATTCCACCAGCCCGAAGACCACCAATCGCCTTTGCGTAAGAAAGTGTGATTGGCCAAGCATTACCAGTTGCATCTTGTTCAACTGCAACAATTACTGGCACGCCACGTCCGGCTGAATACTCACGACGTACTAAATGTCCTGGGCCCTTTGGTGCAACCATACAAACATCAACATTTGCAGGTGGCTTGATATAACCAAACCGGATATTAAAACCGTGACCAAAGAAAAGAGCAGCTCCGGCTTTAATATTTGGTGCGATTGAATCATTGTAAATATGGCGCTGCACATGATCTGGAGCTAGCAACATCACAACATCGGCACCTTTAACTGCATCGGCAACTGATGCAACCTTAAGACCCTCTGCTTCCGCCTTAGCTCGAGATTTTGAACCTTCAGCCAAACCAACTACAACATCAACACCGCTATCGCGTAGGGATAGTGCGTGCGCATGTCCTTGAGATCCATAACCAATTACCGCAACCTTTTTGGATTGGATAATCGCTAGATCTGCATCTTCATCGTGATACATCGTTGCCACTGTATTTCTCCTTATGTTTGTTGGTTGGTTAATTTTGGTAATCAGCGGTTGAACTATTTGGATCTGACTCGTTAGCAGTTCCCATGGTGCTAAGCGTACGGTCTGCCAGAGTGCTCTCGCCCCGTTCTAATGCCACCAAGCCTGATTGAACTAACTCTCGAATTCCATGTGGTTTTAAATCAACAAGCAAACTTTCAATTTCATTTGATTGGCCAACCGCCTCAATTGAGATGCTCTTTGTGCTCTCATCGGCAATTACTGCGCCATGCTTTTTCACAACCTCTTTAGCAGCCGGTGTATTTGCCACCTTAACCAATAAAATCTCACGCTTTGTAGAATCTGAATCCTTCATCTCAGAAATTCCAATTACATTTACTAATTTAAATAATTGGGCGCTCACCTGATCTAAGGCATGGCCTTCTAAATTTAAAACAATTGTCATTCGAGAAACCTTTGGATTTTCCGTCGGTCCAACAGCTAGTGAATCAATGTTGTAACCACGACGTGAAAATAGGGAGGCAACTCGGGCCAGTACGCCAGGTGAGTTCTCTACTAAAACTGCCAATGTGTGAATAGCCATTACAACTCCTGTGAATCCCAGACTGGGGCCATTGATCTGGCAACGGTGATCTCATCATTTGATGTGCCAGCAGCCACCATCGGCCAAACCATCGCATCACGATGAACATTAAAATCAACTACAACTGGGCGATCATTAATTGCCATCGCTTCCTCAATTGTCTTATCAACATCGCCTGGCTTCTCACAACGCAAGCCAACACAGCCCATGGCTTCAGCTAGTAATTTGAAATCTGGAATTCGCTTTGAGTGCAAATCAGTATTTGAATAACGTTGGTTATAGAAAAGGGTTTGCCATTGGCGAACCATGCCGAGAGATTCATTATTAATTACTGCCACCTTGATTGGAATATTATTCAACGCACAGGTTACTAACTCTTGATTTGTCATTTGGAAACAACCATCACCATCAATTGCCCATACAGTTGTGTCAGGGGCTCCAACCTTGGCACCCATTGCAGCGGGAACTGCGTAACCCATAGTTCCAAGGCCGCCTGAGTTAAGCCAGGTTCTTGGTTTTTCATAACCAATAAATTGTGATGCCCACATCTGATGTTGGCCAACACCAGCAGCAAAAATTGTGTCTGGGCCTGAGATCTTGCCAATTCTTTCAATTACATACTGTGGTGAAACAGAGCCATCAGATGGTTTGTCATAACCTAATGGAAACTTACTTCGCCAGCCGTAAACCTCATTAAGCCATGGAGTTAGATCAGGTTGTGATTTAGCAAGTGCGGTTTTGGCTGCAGGATTTAATGCACGCAAGATATTTTTTAAATCACCAATTATTGCCACATCAGCATGGCGATTCTTACCAATCTCAGCTGGATCAATATCGGCGTGAATAATCTTGGCATTTGGTGCAAAGCTTGAAAGTTTTCCAGTTACTCGGTCATCAAACCTGGCACCTAAAGTAATTAGTAGATCCGCCTTTTGTAGGGCGGTAACAGCTGCAACTGTGCCATGCATGCCAGGCATACCAAGGTGTTGTGGGTGTGAATCAGGGAATGCCCCTCGTGCCATTAAAGTTGTAACAACTGGAGCGCCAGTTATCTCAGCAAGTTGCATTAACTCTTTAGCAGCATTTGCCTTAATAATTCCGCCACCAACATATAAAACAGGTTTCTTTGATTGAGTAATTAAAGCAGCAGCATCTCTAATCGCCTCACTCTTCGGCTCTACTACTGGGTTATAACCGGCAAGTGTTACATTTTTTGGATAGTTAAATGTGGTCTCTTTTTGCAACGCATCCTTTGCAATATCAACTAGCACAGCGCCAGGCCGGCCAGTACTTGCAATATGAAAGGCCTCAGCAATTGCCCGCGGAATATCTGCTGGATCGGTAATTAAATAATTATGTTTTGTAACTGGCATGGTAACGCCGCGAATATCTGCCTCTTGGAAAGCATCAGTACCAATTGCCGCGGATGGAACCTGACCAGTAATTGCCACAATTGGAACAGAGTCCATCTGAGCATCAGCTAGTGGTGTTACTAAATTTGTAGCACCAGGGCCAGAGGTTGCAATACAAACGCCAACTCGACCAGTTGCCTGGGCATAACCAGTTGCAGCATGGCCTGCACCTTGTTCATGTCTTACTAATATGTGGCGAATCTTGGAATCAAAAATTGGATCGTAAGCAGGAAGAATGGCGCCACCTGGGATGCCAAACATGACATCAACACCGGCAGCCTCAAGTGCGTTAACTAAACTTTGCGCACCATTGATCTTGCTCATCGCTTCCTTTCTTTGCTAGACACTTACCTAAAACAAAACCCCCCAGTTTTATCTGAGGGGTGCGAACTAACTTTTTCTAGTTAGCGCGCACGCTCGATAATCACCACGACCACAGATGTGATCACAGTTTGTGAGATTAGCGATGTGTTCTTCATAGATGTAGTTTCTCAGGTGTAGTTAGGTCTAGTCAACCCGTGAGATATCAGTCTCAATATTTGAGCGTGCTTATAACAAAACTGCAATTAATCGCAGACCGCACCCTTTGCCGCACTGCCTACTAACTTTGAATACTTAGCTAATACCCCACGGCGATACTTGTGTGGAATGGGTTTGAAATTCTTCTTTCGCTCTGTCATCTCTTTTTCATCCACCAATAAATCTAAAGTTCTATTCTTAATATCAATTCTTACGCGATCACCATTATTAACAAAAGCAATCGGGCCACCATCTACTGCTTCAGGGGCAACATGTCCAACACAAAGACCAGTAGTGCCGCCAGAGAATCTGCCATCGGTTAGTAGTAATACAGACTTACCAAGTCCGGCACCTTTAATCGCGCCAGTAATCATTAACATCTCACGCATACCAGGACCACCCTTTGGCCCTTCATATCTGATTACGACAACATCACCAGCAACAATTGAGCCATTCTCTAACGCATCCATCGCAGATTGTTCACGTTCGAAAACTCTCGCTGGTCCTTCAAATACATCAACGCCAACTCCAGCTGTTTTACAAACTGCACCATCTGGAACAAGTGAGCCACCTAGGATTGTGATTCCGCCACCAAGCGACATTGGATTATTTACAGCTTTTAGAATTTCACCATCTGGATCAGGGGGTGAAACATCCTTTAGATTTTCAGCCATAGTTTTTCCAGTAACAGTTAAACAATCACCGTGTAATAAACCAGCATCAAGTAGTGCGCGAAGAATTACTGGAATTCCACCCACCCTGTCCACATCAGTCATTACATATTTTCCAAAAGGTTTTAGATCACCAAGTAATGGCACCTTAGATCCAACGCGATGGAAATCCTCTAAGGTTAAATCAACCTCTGCCTCATGAGCTATTGCCAGTAGGTGAAGAACAGCATTTGTTGATCCACCAAGCGCCATTACAACTGTAATTGCATTTTCAAAGGCTTTCTTAGTCAAAATCTGACGAGTAGTAATACCTTTTCTAATTAACTCAACCACAGCAGCTCCAGATTTAACCGCGTAATCATCACGTCGACGATCAATCGATGGTGGAGAGGCAGAGCCTGGAAGTGATAAACCAATTGCTTCACCTACTGCTGCCATTGTGTTTGCGGTGTACATACCGCCACAAGCACCTTCACCTGGACAGATTGCTCGTTCAATCTTATCGACCTCTTCTTGAGAAATTAATCCTCGGGCACATGCACCGACTGCTTCAAAAGCATCAATGATTGTTACATCTCTACCATCAACTTTTCCAGGCATAGTAGAACCTGCGTAAACAAAAACACTTGCAACATCCATTCGAGCTGCTGCCATCATCATGCCCGGAAGTGATTTATCGCAACCAGCGAAGGTGACCATGCCATCTAACCGCTCTGCTTGCATCACAGTTTCAACTGAGTCAGCAATTACTTCACGGGAAACTAATGAGAAGTGCATTCCTTCATGTCCCATGGAAATTCCATCAGAGACAGAGATAGTGCCAAATTGCATTGGAAAACCACCAGCATCTTTAACACCTTTTTTAGATGCTTTAGCTAAGCGATCAAGAGATAAATTACATGGCGTAATTTCATTCCAAGATGAAGCGATACCAATCTGTGGTTTAGCAAAATCTTCATCTTTCATACCAACTGCGCGAAGCATTCCGCGAGCAGGAGCGCGCTCCATACCATCAGTTACTAAGCCAGATCTTGGCTTCATCTTGTTTGGCGGATTTTTTTCGCTCATAATCTTATTTTATTGACCTAAGTGTTTTAATAACAATTCCCGCACCTTTGCCGCATCAGCCTGTCCACCAGTTGCTTTCATAACCGCACCAATTAAGGCACCTGCTGCTGGAATATTTCCACTTCGAACTCGCTCAGCTGTCTCTGGTTGAGCAGCGATTGCATCCTCGATTGCTTTCATCAAAGCAGAATCATCTGAGACAACCTTTAGACCACGCTTATTAATTACATCTGCTGGATTACCTTCACCAGCGATAACTCCTTCTACTACTTGGCGAGCTAACTTATCGGTTAACTCACCACTTGCAATTAATGAGATTACCTGGGCAACATCTTTAACTAAAATTAATTCAGTAGGTAATACATTTCGATCATTAGCAATTCTAGATATTTCACCTAACCACCAACTGCGAGCCTTAGTTGGGTCAGCCCCTAACAAAACTGTCTCTTCCACCGTATCAAGTAACTCTGCGTTAACCATTGCTGCCATCTCTTTATCTGGCACACCCCAAGCAGTTTGTAATCTAGCCCTGCGATCTGCTGGTTTTTCTGGCAAACTCTTTCGTAATTCTTCAATCCATTTTGCATCAGGTACAACTGGAACTAAATCTGGCTCTGGGAAGTATCGATAATCCTCGGCCTGCTCCTTTGATCTACCCGGACGGGTCTCACCACTCTCCTCTAAAAAGTGACGTGTCTCCTGCACAATTCGCTCGCCACTTTCTAATCTATTTGCTTGACGAATTACTTCACCAGTTACTGCGCGTTCTACCGAGCGAAGTGAGTTTACATTTTTTGTCTCACTTCTAGTTCCTAATTTTCCACTACCTGTTTTTGAAAGAGATAAATTCACATCACATCTAAGTGAGCCTTGCTCCATCTTTACATCAGAGACTTTTAAGCCACGCAAAATATCTCGCAATGCTGCAACATAACCACGGGCAACTAGGGGTGCGTATTTGCCAGTTCCCGGAACTATTTTGGTAACAATTTCAACCAATGGAATTCCAGCTCGGTTGTAATCTAAAAGTGAGTACTCCGCGCCATGAATTCGACCAGTTGATCCACCAACATGCAGTGATTTACCAGTGTCCTCCTCCATGTGAACTCGTTCAATTTCAATTCTAAATGTTTTCATGCCTTCATCGGTTTCAACCTCAACATCAAGAAAGCCATTAACACAGATCGGTTCGTCATATTGTGAGGTTTGAAAATTTTTTGGCATATCTGGATAAAAGTAATTTTTTCTAGCAAAGCGTGAAAATGGCGCAATTGAACAGTTAAGTGCCAATCCAATCAGGATTGAGCTTTCAATCGCTTTCTTATTAACAACAGGGAGTGCACCAGGAAGCCCTAGGCATACTGGACAGGTTTGCGTATTTGGTTGCGCGCCAAACTCAGTTGCACAACCACAAAACATCTTTGATTTTGTATTTAACTCAACATGGACCTCAAGTCCTAATGTTGGCTCATATTTTTCAATCGCTTGATCGTAATTTAAACTCACTTTGAACCTGCCAGCTTTGGTGCGAAATCTAATATTGGCTTACCCCACTTAGAAAGTAGTGCTGCTTCAAGAGCGCCGCCAACTAAATACATTCGATCATCTTTCATTGCCGGTGACATGATTTGAAAACCAACTGGCAGATTATCTTCTTCAGCAAGGCCACAAGGCAGACTCATTCCACCAATACCAGCCATGTTTACTGGAATTGTGGCAATATCATTTAAATACATAGCAAGTGGATCATTGCTTTTTTCACCAATTTTAAATGCGGTAGTTGGCGCAGTTGGTGAAACTAAAACATCACACTTTGTAAAGGCGGCATCAAAATCCTGCTTGATTAATGTTCTTACCTTTTGTGCTGAACCATAATAAGCATCGTAATAACCTGAAGAAAGTGCGTAGGTACCAAGAATAATTCTTCGCTTAACCTCACGGCCAAAACCTGCTTGTCTAGTTAGATTCATTACCTCTTCCGCACCCTTTGTGCCATTATCGGCAACTCTTAATCCAAAGCGCATTGAATCAAATCTTGCTAAGTTAGATGAGCACTCACTTGGCGCAATTAGATAATAGGCAGCTAACGCGTATTCAAAGTTTGGGCAGGAAACTTCAACTATCTCAGCACCTAACTTAACAAGCTCTGCAACCGCTTCATTAAACTTATTTTCAACACCTTTTTGGTATCCATCCCCTGCTAATTGCTTAACAACACCAATCTTCATTCCTTTTATATCTAATTTTTTAGCAGCTGCTACTACATCTGGAACTGCTTGATTAATACTGGTCGAATCCTTCGGATCAAAGCCAGCAATTACTTGGTGCAGCAGTGCAGTATCTAAAACAGTTCGAGCACATGGACCTGCTTGATCTAAGGATGAAGAGAATGCAACTAAGCCGTAACGGGAAACGCCGCCGTAGGTTGGCTTAACTCCAACAGTTCCAGTAACTGCAGCGGGTTGACGAATAGATCCACCTGTATCAGTTCCAATTGCAAGTGGTGCTTCAAAGGCGGCAAGGGAGGCAGAGGAACCGCCACCTGAACCGCCAGGAATTCTAGTTAGATCCCATGGATTATGAGTTGGTCCATAAGCTGAGTTTTCAGTTGATGAACCCATTGCAAACTCATCCATATTTGTCTTACCTAAAATAATTACGCCAGCATCTTTTAATTTACTAACAACAGTTGAGTCATATGGTGGCTTCCAGCCTTCAAGGATCTTAGATCCGCAGGTAGTTGGTACACCTTTTTGAGTCATTACATCTTTAAGTGCAAGTGGAACGCCAGCAAGTGGTGATAATTTTTCACCAGCTGCACGTTTCTTATCAACCTCTTTGGCTTGAGCTAACGCACCCTCTTTATCTAAATATAAAAAAGCGTGAACATCTTTATCAACAGCGGCGATTTGGTCATAATGTTGATTTGCTAACTCAACTGCGCTGATCTCTTTTTTATTAAGAGCAGCCGCCATAATAGAGGCGTTATTTCTAACGCTCATTACTCTTCACCTAAAATTTGTGGAACTTTAAATCTTCCCTCATCAGATGCTGGTGCTCCAGAGAGTGCTTCAGTTGGTGTAAGACTTGGTAAAACTAAATCCTCACGAGTTACATTATTTACTGCAAGTGGATGAGAAGTTGGTAATACATCAGATCCTGCTACCTCTTGCACTCTTGCAACTGCGCCAAGAATTACATCCATCTCACCGGCAAGATGATCTAACTCAACATCACTCATTGTGATGCGAGCTAAGCGAGCTAAATTTGCGACTTCATCGCGGGAGATTGCGGCCATAATTGGTGAGTATAACTGGTGTTAATTCACTGGCGAATTTGCCCGTTTCCGCTAACAATCCAAGTTGTTGTAGTCATCTGTTCAAGTCCCATTGGGCCACGGGCGTGTAATTTTTGATTTGAGATTCCAATCTCAGCACCAAATCCCATCTGACCACCATCGGTAAATCTTGTTGAAGCATTAACCATTATCGCTGCGCAATCATTTAATGAAGTAAAAATTGAGATTGCCTCTTTATCTTCAGCCACTATAGCTTCGGTGTGGTTTGTTCCATACTTAGCAATGTGATCAATCGCTCCCATTACATCACTAACCTGGGCCACATTTATTTCAAGACTGCCATACTCAGTGGACCAAGATTGCTCACTTGCTAAATTCACTTTTATTTTTACCTTATCTGCAATAACTTTGCTCTTACTATCTGCGTTAATAACCACACCTGCTGTAGTTAAAGCATTTAAAGCAAGGGGCAGGAATGTCTCTGCAATATCTTGGTGAATAAGTAATGTTTCCGCAGCATTACAAACACTTGGGCGATCACACTTTGAGTTAATTAAAATTGCAATCGCTTTATCAAGGTTGGCAGATTTATCAACATAGACATGGCAAACACCTGCGCCGGTCTCAATTGTTGGCACCGTTGCCTCATCTACTACTGAGCGTATTAGTTGCGCACTTCCTCGTGGAATTACTAAATCAACTAAGCCCCGAGCAGTCAGTAAGGCGGTTGCAGTAGCGCGATCATCTGCAGGAATAAGTTGCAATACTTCACCAGATATTTTGGTATTAATAAATGCTTTTTTCATGACCTCAATTAATACTTTATTGCTATGGGTTGCAGTGGAGGAGCCGCGAAGGAGGGCAGCATTTCCAGATTTAATTAAGATCACCGCTGCATCAACAGTTACATTTGGCCTTGCTTCATAAACCATTCCCACTACACCAAATGGCACCGACTTTTGTTTAAGGTTTAAACCATTCTCTAGATTTCGCTCTACTAATACTTTTCCAAGTGGGTCAGCTAACTTTGCAATATCTCTAGTTGCAGTCGCCATCTCTTTTATTCTCTTATCGGTAAGAAGTAGGCGATCTTGCAAAGCTGATGAGATGCCCGTATTTTTTGCCGCATCCATATCTAATTGATTTGCTTTTAAAATTAAATCTAAATTCTTCTCTAACTCATCTGCAATATTTAGAAGTAATTGATTGCGCTCTGCCCCAGTTGATGAAGATAATGTGCGCGCAGCAAGGCGTGCACGCTTTGCAATATCGGAGATTATCGTGGTGGCGCTCATCCCCTAAGCCTACGGTCAATTAGGCTATGGGGATGAAGCGTTTATTTAGAATCCTTCGAAATACGGTTATTTCGCTAGCGGTTTTATATGTAGCACTCTTTGTCTTCTTAAAGGTAGTTCACTACCCCGATCCAATCGCAACAATTAAGTTAGGTCTTGCCCCAGCTTCAAAGACTCCGACCTTATTACCTTGGCATGTAATTGATCCAGCAAGTAAACCAATTGCTATTCCAGTTGCTTCTGAAAAAATGCCAGCTGAGATTATGTATAAGGGAACCTCACTTGCATTTAATGAGTTTTTAAAACAAACCGATTCAAATGCTTTTCTAGTTTTCCGTAATGGCGTAATGACCTATGAATGGTATAAAGAGGGTGTAACTCAAAGTACTCAATTACCTTCTTACTCTGTAGCAAAAACAATGACCAGCATCATGATTGGTCAATTAGTTGCACAAGGAAAGATTAAAGAGAGCGACAAGTTTGTTACCTACTTCCCTGACTTAAAAGCTGGCACAAGTTTTGATTTAGTAACGATCAAGCAATTACTTGATATGCAGGCAGGTGTTGGCGTTAGTGATA
>Ga0209188_1000446_pt1 | contig 40025 bp, 58 predicted proteins | sample C_130625_EF_Meta_FD_187307 | JGI IMG/M metagenome (GOLD analysis project Ga0209188, IMG submission 187307) | Freshwater microbial communities from Lake Croche, Canada to study carbon cycling - C_130625_EF_MetaG (SPAdes) (version 2) | ecosystem: Environmental > Aquatic > Freshwater > Lake...
GTTACTGCACCTTGCCATACCTGAGTAGGCAAGATTGTAGAGAATGATGGTGTAGGTGTAGCCGCTGACGCACTAGCCCAACCAGTCATCTTTGCATCGTATTCGAGCATTCCGTCTGCGTTGAACTTGAGTGTTACGTCAGAGAACATGCAGCCCGGGTACGCGCGTACTGCCGCTGCGTAGAAGTCTGTAATTGTGTATGAAGTAGGTTGCGCATCTGCCGCAGCTGTTGCGCTGTTTTCGAGTGCAATAGCATGTGTGTATGGTGCGCTTGCTCCTGTAGTAGTTACGTCACCCAATAATCCTGCGAGTGCGTATCCGACTGTATCTGCGAATACTGCTCCGCTGTAATCGTATGTTGAGCGTGTACGACCCTGTAGGTAGTTGTAGCTCTTTACGTTAGAACCGCGTAGGCCGTCATCGTATAGCGGGTCAATAATGTCTACCGGCTTTAGGCTTGAACCAATTACGGGAATAAAATCTGTTGGAGTTACGGCGGTACCGCGTGTTACTTCTTTAGCGATACCGAGGTAACTCCGGTTAGTTGCTTGGACGTTTGCCATTTATTACTTCACCTCTTCTACGTTTGAGTCAGACGCGGCTGACGGATTTATTGGTACTACTGGTATAACCTTTGCTTTTGCGTCATCGTAAGACTCTCCGGCTTGCAGAGTAATGCTAAGCGTAGGGTACTCGCGTGCGCCCTCTGTATCGTTTGTGATTTTCATGTTTCTCCTATGCTTGTATCATCTCTGTTACGTCGAATTGTATCTCAGCAAACGTCTCTGTCGCTCCGCCGTTATTTGTCGCCGGTTCCCCGTAAGTAGCGTTAATTACCGGTTCAGCTCCCTGCCACACTAGCGTTCCGGTGCTATCTCCGAAATTATGGTCTGAGCGTAAGCGTGTTTTAATCGCGTCAATTAGCGTATCGAATGAGGTCATTGCTGCCTCTGCGTTGCGCTCTAATGAGTGATGGTAAACCTGAATAATGATTGAGTAATCAACCCTTTTCCAGCCGTTAGTCGCTCCGCCAATCGCTAATCGAGTTTCTTTTTCATTCTGAATAAAGATTACCGCCGCAGCTCTGCTTAATTGTCCGGCCGTTGAATTAACTTGATAGTCAATACGCTTCGGGAATGAAGTAAAAATCTGATTGAGTCCGGTAATGCTTCCGGTACTTAACCAGTTGTATAAGGTAGCGCGTACCCCGGTGCGCCCTGCCATTATCGAATTCTCTTGTATAGGTCAAGCATTTTTAGGGCAATCGCAATCTCTCCGCCGTACATAGTCGCTCCGCTTACGTTGCCGTTAGGCTGAGTCGTTACGTTCATCGTCAATGAGTTATCACCGCGAATCTTCAAGAACGCCGTTGTAATGAGGATACAGGCCTCTTTAATCGTTTGCGGTAGATTACCGAACGCTATGCCGCTAGCGTGCGTATAGGCCAATGCAGCCGTTAATGGGACTGTTGTAGAGCCGTATGTGTAGTTGCTCGCCACAGTTACGCGCTCGCTGCTTCCGCCGTCATAGATACGTAATTGCATTCCGGCCACAATTCCGTCTGCGCTTTGTACTGTCATGCTCGTCGCGCCAGCTGTTGCGCTTGCAATCAGGTTATTGACGTAACCCGATGTGTATGTAAAACGCACAAATAGTTGCTGACGCGGTGTTCCCCCGGCTCCGAATCCTAGTGGACCCTGAGATGAATAATTAGTTGATAATTGTGATAGCGGCACAATGATTTGCTGGTCTTCAAACCAGCTCTTTGACGGGTCGCTGAGTGCAATTAGGTTATTTGGGTCTGTTCCATAATAAAGGCTCTGTAATGAAATAACCGGGTTATTGTTCGGGTGCAGCGCGATGTATCCCTGAGTAGTTAGCCGGGTGCGCTGATTTTCTAGTTGGGTAGACGCATTTAGATTTTGATTTAGGTACTCATCCATAAAGGAAGACGCTCGTAAAATTACGTTAGCCAATTCTGCGTCTTGCGCAGCTGCGTTGCCGCCTACTACGAGGTTATCGTAGTCAATCGCCGTCGGAGCATTCTTGTATTCCGCTACTGTGACGTAGGGATTTTCGTAGAACGGGTGCTGTGTCGTTACTCCGGTAGCCATGTTTAATCTCCGTCTGTTTTAATCCCGTTGCCGTTATCGTGTCCGCATCGGCTGCACATCTTGAACCAGCTTCCGAATCCGCACTCCACGCAAGTGTATCCGAGATTATCGCTGTTAGTCGTAGCGCCCATCAGCGACGCTTCAATAAATCCTTCGGCCTTCATCGCCTTTGCATCTTGATTGCTTACTGTGTAAATACCTTGCTTGCTTGGCGTGTAACTTCTATTGCCAATCGTCGTTTCTTTTACGCCTTTATCCGGCGCAACCATTCTCTTTGCCATGCTGCCTCCTAATGTTAAGAAGAAAGGGAGCGCTATTGCTAACGCTCCCTTTCCCGCCTTACTTACTATGCAGGGACAATTCCTGATACTGCGCCGTTCCATGCAGGAGCGGTACAGAAGAATGTTCCACGGAAGTATGTTGAGAATTCGTAGGCGAACTGTGTAACAGGCCACTGAATACCCATGTAATCCTGAACCATGAAGTTAGACCATACGTCTGAAACCTCTGTATCAGGGATTGGAAGTGTAAATGAGAGAACTGGAGATACGCCCTGTGGAAGCCAAGGGTGTACTTCGAGGTCTACTGCTTTACCTGTAACTTCGTTCTGAAGACCAGTAACGATTGAGCCGTATGTTGTACCGCCAGCTTCGCCCGGGTTAGTGATGTTCAAACGATAGTTTGCTGTTGAGCCGCTCTTGATTGCGTCAGAGAGTTGCTTGCGGTCGTTTCCGTTTAGGAGAACTAGGTCAGGGTCAGCCTTAACTGAATCGTAAAGTGATGCAAAAACTGTTTGGTATTCCACACCCGGATTAGAGGTAGAGAATGTTGAGTTAATGCGGTTGTTGTAACCTGAGTTTGCACCGAGGACAGTTGGAAGAATTCCGTCGTATCCAGTTGCGTAAGCAGATGTATCAGATGACGCACGTGAACCAAGGATTGTGCTAGTTGTTGAGTAGACAAGAGTATCGCCAGCTGCAGTTGAACCTGTTCCGACAATGTAGCCTGTTGTTCCCTTAATTGTTCCCTGATACTTTGCGTTTGCTGCACCGGTAGTTGCTCCGATGTAAACGTTGTAACCAAGTGCACCAGCGACAGGTGTAATAACCAACTTTAATACCTGTGATGATGTTGTCTGATTTGAAACTGTTGTAAGAACAGACTCACCAAATCCTGAGCCTGAAATACCGGCATCAGCTGTTACGTATACGTAGTATGTTGAATCAGCAAGTGCAACCTGTCCCGTAGCAGCAGATGGCTTTGTGATTGTTACTGTAGGTGCAGAAAGTGCGCCAGCGTAACCTGAAGCAGTACCGCGTGCCATAAGCATCATGCGCTCTTCCATCAACATAGTTGCGTAGAGAGTAGATGTAGATGACAACTGACGGAGGTCTTGGTAACCCATACCTGAGAAATTAGCATCGAATGATACTGAGTCAGATAGTGAGTATGAGTTGTATGGCAATACTAGGTCGTCAGCAGCGTAAGAAATCTTTGGACCACGTTCGAAGGCGATTGAGCCAAAGTTAGTAGTCGTTGATTCTGTAATGCCCGGCCATGTGTTTCCAACTCCACCTGTACCTGTACCTGTGTATCCGAGAATACGCTTGACGCGGTGTGATGTACCGACGCCCTTCTTGCGTGGGATTCGGTTACGGAGAGGTGTAGGACGTGGTGTAAGCAGCTTTGCAGGCGCTTCGAGGTCGAACGCTGCGAAAGATGTTGTGAGAGGTGAAGTAAGGGAGATGTCTTTCTGAATGTCTTGCATCGCTGTACGCTGTGAAGCGAGAGCAGAGTTAAGACCAGCAAGCGCATCGCCTGATAGTGACTTATTTGCAACCAATGATTCGATTGCTGTAATTGGGTCTACGGCGGGAGCCTGTCCGGGAACGCTTGAAGCGTTTGAAAGTGACTTACCAAGTGTCTCGGTAAATTCTTCCATGCGCTTTGCAGCGTCTAGCGGAGTAGCGTCGCCGAAGAGGTCTTTAGCGCGTGGCATTTCGGCCATGTCGGTTATTCCTTTCGGTTAGTTGGATTCAGTTAGGGCAGAGTGCTTACCGAGAAATTCTTGGTATAACGCCTTGTATCCCTTTGCTAAATCCGGGTCGGTTGTTGCGTCTGCTTTAGCCTTGTATGTAGCGGCCTTAACCAATAGGTCATTTGACGCGTGGTCTATTGGCTTGATAGTCCGCTTAGGACCACCGGAAACCGCGAGTGACTTTGCAGTCGCTAACTCAGTCTCTAGGCTTACCGCTTTGTCTGTCGCTGCCTTATTTGCAGATAACAGATTAGCAATCTCTACCGAAAGTGACTTTGTCGCGCTCTTTACTGCTTCCTCTACTATGGCTTTTACTTCTTCCTCTACTGTCTCAGCAGTGGAATCTTCTTTTGCAGCTTCTTCTTCGGCTGCTTCTTCGGTTGCCTCTGCTTCTTCGGCAGCTGGCAATTCCTGCTCTTCTAATTCTGTTTCTGTTGCTTCGGCGCTCTTCGGTGTTTCATCCGGTGAAACCATTACCGCTGTAGAGACGTCATCGCGGCCATGTGAATCCTGTGGAACTCCGCAACCGCATTCGAGGCACTTATGCGCTTCCGCGCTCTTCGCCATCATGCACTTCATACATGGTGACTTGTCGCAGCCGCCGTCAGCTTTGCAGCTCTTGCAGCCGTCGCACTTGCACGCGTCTTCTCCGTTTGCTGCCATTTCAATGTTTTCTTCCATGACTTCTCCTTCTTCTTCTTCGCCGGAGTACCAAGCGAATAGATGATGTACTGCCGCGAGTAGATGGCCGATAGACATTTCTTCGTTGCTGTCTTCAGTCGCCATTTCATTTGCTTCTACGACAATCAGTTGAGCCAACGCGCGACGTGCATCGTCGTATAGTTTTTGGTCGAACTTAATGATTTCCGCAGTAGCCAATGACTTAGCCGTATCTACGATTTCCAACGCTGTTGTCATGTCATACTCCCCTTGATTATCCTGTAATTGTACAGATTTTTTAGCGCTGCGCTTGTAGGTTCCGCCGCGCTTCTTGTATTCGCGTACCACCCACGCATTAGCAACCGCCGATGGGTACACGTCGAACTTATCTTTAGCCTCAGCCTTTACCCGGGAATACAATTCTTTATCCGCCGGCTCTGAGCCTTCTCCTCCGCTGTTAATCGCTGCGTAGTTAGGCTTCTTCTCTTCCTTCTCAATCAGCTCTTCTACCTTCCAAATTCCGCTTTCGCCGGCTACGCTCTTAGCGAGTACCAGCTGGCAGTTAGGGTTAGCAGGTCGGTCTACGATTGACACTTCTACGATTTGTCCGTCAATAATGCGGCCGTTTACCGCCTTCTCATCGCGTACTACGCGCGGTGACTTAATTCCAATGCTGAATCCTTTAAGGACTCCGGTTTCTACTTTCTTGACCGAGATAGGGTCTACGACTAGCGCGTGAATGTAATGGCCGTCTGTCTTCTTCTCGTATTCTTTTGCTACGCCGGCAGCGATGTTTGAGTGCTGCTCTCTAATGTTTCCGCCGCTCTTAAACCACTCCGGCATTGCGCGGTCTAGCCATACCGGGTCGCAGATTTGCTGGTCGATGTCTAAGGAGTCGTCAGTAGCCTTGCCGTATACCATCATCGTTCCATCGGCATTGCGGTCTGACTTTACAATCTCAAAGAACGCTGTAGTTAAATCTTTCACGCTTGATTTCTCCTTAGTTTCGTTTTCTCTTAGTGTCTTCTTAGCCCAAGCCCACCCAGCGTCACCGCCCCATAGTAGCCATGCTATGTATCCTGCGCTGTCTTTTCCCCAGCCTTCGCCTTTTTTATCTACTTCATGGCGTGAGAAATACGAGTTCATTCGCTTTATCGTGTCTAATGATAATGCAGCTCCGTTAGATAAATCTCTTGCGCGCGCTACGCCTACTTCGGTTCCCCCGCGATTGTATTTACCGCGTAGTTCCAATCCGCGTTTAGCGTTACTGCGTACTTCTTGCGGCGGTACATACCCTGCGCTTTTGTTTGCTTCCGGTTCGTTTATGTATAGCGCCGCTAATTGCTTCTTTGCATCTTCTTTAGTTTTATGGCAACCCATTACCGAACCATCGCTGTCTTTAATGACCGGGAATCCAGCGCAGCCGCTAGTTCCCTCTTTTCCGATGTGGTAAGGCATTTATTAGATACCTGAATAAATAATTGAGATTGCTCCGGCAGCTGACGCAGCGGCGGTTACTCCCCAAAGTTTTTCTCCTGCATGCATCCATACTTGCTGCGTTGCGTTTGCAGCAACTTGGCTTCCGCGTGTTGCGCCCGATGTAGTTGTACTTTCATCGCCGAGGTATAAAACCGCTGTGTGATTATTGCAAATCTGTACCGCTGTGTAAGGTAATCCAGCTGGTAGCGTGAATAGTAATGTTGCTGATGTAGCCGTAGTTGCGTTTACGTGGATTAGAGCCATGTTATTTCTCCTCTGAATGTTCAGTAATTGTACCCTGAGTGTCCGGTTTTTCGTGCGTAGGTTCGGCTTTGTGTATTTTAATTCCGGCCATTGAATCGTAGCCGAATCTTTCTATACTCATTTGACCCTCACTTTGACGTTAGTGCCGTTCACTTCTAATACCTTGAACGTAGTGCCTCTAGGCAATAGCCATTCGTTTTCTGAAATTGGTGAAGCGTATTGCGGACTAATTTCGACACGTGAGGCTAGAGGGAATAGGCCTTGCGTTCCAGCAGGGTTTACTATTTCTAATACTACCCCCGGATTGGCCTTGTCTGCTCTTGCAAAATTGCGCGCGATTTGCAGATTTAAAGAGGTTGAGATGTAGCCGTTATCGGTATAAGTATCCCCGGGTTTTAATTTAGCGAATGCTTGAACCGCGTCTTGCCCCCAGATTCCTCTGTAAGATAAGGTATTTTGTTGCAGCTTTGGAGCGTTTGCGATTGCCGAATCCAGCTGTGTAATTGTGGCTTGTACTTTTTCTTTTTCTTTAGTCGAGGTATACCTATCCCACACCCCAGTACGCAAGTAATCATTGACATTTCCGTAATGGCCGCTGCCTGATGTGTATTCAGAAATTGCTTCTAATTCTGTTTTTGTTGGAATGTATCCCGCATTGCGCTGTTGATTCATTACTCGTATTACGTCTTCTTCGCTGACTACCTTTTGAGGTTCGCTTTCTTGCGTTGTATTTGTAGGCATAATGTTATCTACCCCGCTTATATCCGGCTCTGCAAAGTAAGCATCGTCAATAACCGGCAATAGTGCGCAGCGGCAGTTCGGGTGTACCGGCGGCTCTGTATCTCCGCTGTTGAACGCTTCTCCGGTGTTTACCACTTGGCCTTCGTTCGGTGCGCAAATGTCGCAAGGGTTAGCCCCGCTCCACTCCACCTTTTCTACGCCCCCGTTTTGGTAATTCTCCATAGCCGCTAGGCTCATCGCTCGGTTTTGCTCGGTAATTGCAATCGTTAGCGCTCGCGCCGGGTCGCCTATCTTCTCTGTAATTACTTTTGCAGCTCTCGCCGGGCTGAATCCGGCCGCAATCGAATCAGCGAGCGCAGTTCCAATCCGGTCGAATCCGTTAGCGGCAATCTTCTTGCTTGTAATTCCAGCGTCGTTGAGTAACTTCTCGAATGCTCCTGTAGGTCTGTATAGGAGTGCGGCCGCGCGGTTTCCCGGTTTCCAATTATTCCAGTCTACGTAATCCGGGCTTTCTTCCTTTTTCTTGGCCTTTGTAATTGCAGCTTTGTTGTATTCCGTCTTTGCTTGGCCTATCGCCTCTGCGCTCGCGTCTAATCCGAGTAGGAATCCATCTGCGTAAATCTTTTTTAGCGCGGCAGCAATCGGCTCGTTATTTATTCTTACATGCAGCATCGCCCACGCCCTAGCCCGGGTGCGGTCTTGCGTAATGTTATCTGTAACAAACGGGTGCGTCTGTTGATACGCCTCATAGATGTTGCGTGCGTTAATGCTTGCCCGGAGTGCGGCTCGCATCGTTACTGAATTCTTTGCCGCTACGCGCACATCGGCCTTATGTGCGCCCCACGTCATGCTAGGTAGGCCTTTGCCAATGACCTAGCCGTATCGAGGTCGCCTTCTACTGCGCAGCGGTTCAACGCCTCTCCAACTATCGGGTCAATCATCTTAAATTCGAAGTCTCTTTTACGCTGACCCTTTGCAGCCCACTTCATAAACGCTTTTACTTCGGCCGCTACTTCGTTGGAGGTGTTTTCGCCTTCGGGAATCTCCGGCGCTGCTTGCGTTTCCGGGATTGCTGTCTCCCCGTCTTGCTCCAGCTGTGGAGCGTTAGAGGTTTTAGCGTCAATAATTCCGTCAGGTGAGAATAGGTATACGCCGCTTCCGCTTACCAGTATCGGCATGTCCGCTTGCGGTGTATCTAGTAATGGTAGCCCTAGTTCGCTGCGTCGTTCGTTTACTGTCTTGCCGGCGCTGGTAACTTCAATCTGAGCCTTGCGTGCGCTTGACTCATCTTCTTGGCTCTTGCTTACCATTAACTTAAATTCGAGTTCGCGTGGCATTCCGAGGTATGTGTATGAAAGGTTAGTCAGCATTTTGTTAAGCCAGTTTACAATCGGTTGTACGCCAACCAATTCTGCGCTGTTTGCTTTACCTTCTTCGAATCCCTTGCCGCCTAATCCGCCGCCTTTAGGTGAGTATCCAATCTCTGTAGGCTGTACTCCGAAGTGTCCGCAGATTGAAGCAATGAGGAAATCGTCGAGCGTATCCTTAAATTTCTCGCCGTATGCTTCATTTACGATTGGTGTAATTCCTGTAGGCAATAATCTTGCGCGCTTGCGCTGTTCGGTTTGTCCGGCTAGGTCATCGTTAAGAATGTTTTCCCATGCTCGTAGCAAGTCCGGGTTAGTTCCCCACGTAGCATCTGTTGAGAACATGAGTTCCGGTAGCACGCCGTCTGTGTATTCCGCGCGTATCCATTGCTGTCTGCGTAGGTAAATGTCTGCTAGTGGTAGCGCTCTTTCTACCGGGCTGAATCCGTAGACGCTTGTAGTGCGTCGGTTACGGACTAGGTATGCGAGGTCATCGCTAGTGAATTCTCCGTCTGCTTTAGGGTCATCGCTGTTAGCGCTGAATTCTGCACGTGGGAATCCGTAAAGGATTTGCTGGTATGCAGCTTGCGGCGGCATAGGTCGCATTCCTCTGTCATCTAGCATCGGTTTAATAGTTGCGCCATCTAGAATCTGTAATCCGTATAGTTCTCCGCCTACTGTTTTCTGAGGCCAGATTGCTAACCCGTCAATTACGAGTATTTCCTCTAGCGCGATGTTAAGCCAGTCGGTAAATGTGAGGCCGTTGCTCTTGTCCGGGTTCTCCCAGAATGTTTTGAGTCGGTAAATCTCGTCGTTAAAATCTTGGCGCGCCTTTACCATTGCGCGGACATGGTCTCCGCCGCTCTCGCTCATAATCTTTTCGCTTGCGTCTTGGCCGAGGACAATGTCCCATTCGAGTCCGCTAATCTTTCCCTTAATTACTTCTACGCAGCGACGTAGAATGTCAATCTGTTCCGCAGCTGAACGTAGAGTCTTAAATGGTACGTTGCGCGTTTCTGTAATGTTGATGTTTTGCGCGACTTGGTATTCGTATCTGCGCGGTTCCGGTCTTCCTGTTACCGGGTTTACCGGGTTAATCGCTCCCGGGGTAATTGGAATACCCGGACCAAATGGAACTCCTGCGAGGATTGCGTTACGCGGTAGAGCATTTACTGTTCCGTAGTTTTGTCCGATTGCTCCCGGCGCTGCGTTACGCATTTGCTGCTCGGTCATAGTTACTGACCCGGCGGGTAGTTTCGGTGCTGCCTTTTCAATTTCAGTTCCGGCGATTGCTTTTGCGATTCGGTCTCTTAGACCCATGTGAATCTCCTATTGTTTTGCCCCTTGTATTTCAGGCTGCGTAATCATAGCAGTACCTCTTGCAGTTGCGAGTATTTGCTCCGGTTTTATTAGGTAGCCTCTTGACGGGTTAGGCTCAATCTTGCACTCTATCTTGCGGCCGTTTTTTAGTACCGCTTGTATCAGCGTTTCTCTTGTAATTATCATCGTCGCTTCCCCTAATGGGAACGCCCAATGTGACGCCTTGCTTACGGCCAATCCGCTCTTCTCCCAGCTTTGCGTCTTTTGCTTGTAGCAATAAATCTCTATGTATAAATTGCCGGTTTCTTTCCACCTTCTATCTGTCTTTACTTCAATGGTCTGTATTTGTAGCAGCTCTCGTATGCTGTTTTCCCCGGCCAGCCCGTCTCGTAAATCTATATCCCAATCAGACAGCGACATGCATACTCGTTCCGCACTTGAAGCATCTGCTAGCGCTCTTCGGCATCGGTAATCCGCATTTACTACAGAAATTAGCAATAGCCGAGAAGTATGTGGCCGCGCTACTTGTACCAATCAGGTGACTGAATCCCTGCACCATGGCATCTAGTCTGTCAGGTGAGTCCGCGCTATCCGGTGTCCAGCTCGTCATCTGCTCTTCCAGTTTGTCGAATTCTCCGACGTGTTTAATTCTTCCCTGCTCATACATCGCCGCCACCGGCTCTGCTCTGAGTTTCTTTCCTACGTGCGCTCGCACTTCCTGAATCGGTAGGCTCATGTCTACTTGGCGTAATACTGCCGTAACCATGTCTCCACCTTGATTTACTTCTACCAGTATTGAGTCCGCTTTATGTTCGCGGAATACCGCTACCGCTTTCTGCGCCCAATCGTTCGGGCTTCCCTTAAATGAGTAATCAGCCAATACGTATCCGTTGCCAGCTGCGTCGCTTCCTACGACAATAATTCCGGTTTCGTCGCTGTCTTTAGTGTTAGTTACTGCCGGGTCAATACTTACCGCTATGCGTGCTAGCGCCGGTGCGCTCTCTAATCTGTTCCGGTCAATTACCCCTCTTGTCCATAGTGCGCCTTCTACGTCATCTAGTATTTCTCCGTATAACTCTTGCCGGCCGAGTCGCGTTCCGTTGTATCGGGCTTGTAATTCTACGAGCGCGCTAGGTGCAAGGTTTGCCGCGTTATCGAACGTCGAGCCTCTAATTACTTTTACTGTTCCGTCTTCCTTTGCTACCAGTTGCCTAATCAGCGGTACCGGCCGGGGAGTCGTTGTAATAATCGTGCGCGGCTTATCTCCTAGTCGTAATCCGAATTGCAGCTGGTCGTATGTCTCCGGGTATCTCCATGCCGCTAATTCGTCGCACCACGCTCCATGATGTTGCGGACCACGCAATCGGTCAGGTTCGTCAGCTGAGAATAACTTTATGCGGCTTCCGTTTGTTAGTTTAATGTCTCCGGTAGACCGGTTGTAATACTCTAGCGCTCCGTATTGGTGCAGGATAGGTATTAGCCCTGACTCACCTTCGGCGCATGTATCTCTAACGTCACCGAACGTAGGCGCAATTACCGCCCATCGCGTCCAGTTATTTGTTAGCGCTTGCCACACTATCCATTCGGCCGCTGTACGCGTCTTCCCCGCACCACGCCCTGCAAGGTATAGCCATACCGACCAATCGCCTTCCTTAGTTGGTAATTGCTCGGGTCTCGCCAGTATCGCCTCCCACGTTGCCCGTCGCGCCCCGAGATTGTCTAATGAGTTCAACAATTCGGGCTGTGTGTTCAACGAGTTGCTGACCCTCATAGACTGTTACCTCCGCCTGTATCTTCGTTGGAGCATCTAGCCCCAATAGTCTTGCTCTCCGGTCTTGTATTCGTAATACTGTGTCAATAGCCCTCATGTCGCCGTCTTTTGCTTTAGGCCATATTCCTAATTGCATTCTGTCTAACCTGTCTAATTCCACGTCTCGCAGCTCTTCTAGGTTCGGCCGTATCATTCTTGCCGCAGCTCGCTGGTACATCTTGTATGCCCCGCTAGCGTTTTTGAACCCTATCTCCGCGCTAATCTTTTCCCACGTTACTCCAGCGCGACGTAGTTCAATAATCTTTAATTCCTTCTCCAGTATTGCCGGAGATGGTGCATTTTTCCTGCTCATGCGTTTCCTTTTCCTCGATACAAGCAGTCTGCCATAATCTGAGTAATTTCGCTACTCGTCTTATCCCCCGGTAGGTAAATCGCTCCGTATTCTTCGGCTAGGTTTCTGTGTTTAGTTGCTCTTCCTTTTGCCCATGTAGGGTTTTGCGTCTTTCCTGTTTTGGCGCTTCTTGCTTCCCGGCGTGCAGCTGCCGTCTTGTTATCTGTGTTCAGGTAGAACAGGTATAGCGTTCCGTAAGTCTTTGCGAGGTCGAAGTATGTCCGGCTTGCTAGTCTGTCGCCTTCTCCGTAAATCGTTGCCTCTGCGCTTGCGTAAAACTGTGGCATAAGCGTAATTACTGTGTTGCCTAGCGTGTCTGTACCGCTGAAATGTTCCCTATCCCAGCCTAATGAGTAAATCTTTCCTAGTTTTGGCGCTTCATATTCCTGATACTTGAAAGGTTTGTCATACATGTTTACCTTAGCCCAATCCTTTTGGAATTCTTTTGTTAGGGTCGTTTTGCCGCTTCCCGGCTGCCCTATCAGGTAGATAGTGTCCACTTCATCGCCTCTCGCTTCGGTGCGCTGCCTACAATCCAGAACAGGCTAGTGCCGTCAGGGTCGTGATACCAGCTGAACATTCCCGGGTTTTTCTCCATGTAGGTAATTGCTTTGCCTTCGTATGTAGGGTGAAAGTCAATCCCGCTCTTTCTGTATGGCATTTTGTCGCCGTACGAACTGAACTTAGTTGAGTGCAGGTCGTAATGTACGAGCAGGATTTGGCCGTCTGTCTGATGTTCGTCTTCTAGGTCTTTATGGTGCATGTACTTGCGTCGGTACTTGTCTCGTATTACTAGCCCGGTCGCCCGTTCAATCTTGGCTAGTCTTTCCTCAATCATCTTTAGCCTTGTCGGACCGATACCGAATAGCGTTACCTTCTTTACGTTTGTCTTGTATTTAGCGAGGCCGTATAGAACGCTGACGCAGCTGTTGCAGCTTCCGGCGGTCATTGCTAGGTGCGTTACTTCGTCGGGAATGTTTTGTACCTGATACGCGCCTACTTCGTGGAACGCTCTTACGTCATCGTCTGTAGCGTTATCGTCTACTGTAATCCCGTAATTCAATCTGTAATAGCCTTCGTATTGCGGCGTTTGTAACAATTTCGTTACGTTGCTCTGTATCCCCGGGTTATACGCCACTTTGCCGAACACAAACTCTGCTCCTGCGTCTTGCGCTATCGCTACGTTTTCGTGCCGTATTGCTGTTTCCGGCTTTGTGCCGCCTAATACGCAGGTAATTGGAATGTTGTAATGCTTTGCGACTAATGCCCCCATGCTTAGTTGCGGGCTTAGCACGCTTGCTCCGGTAATAATTCCCGGTACGTCTAATTGACTCATCAGGTGTAGCAGCTGTCGCAGCTTGCTTCCGTTAATCCCGCCGTAACCTAATGGCGCGAAATAATCTTCTCTCTTCCAATGTATTCCGTCGCGTAATTCTACCGGCGTTAGCGTATACATGTGGTCTTCCCACTTTGTATTCTCTCTGTTTATGCCTAATACCGGGAATACTGAATCGTTCATAGCCATTCCTTTATTGTGCCTTCGTCTACTGCCTCATTGTAATCGTTAGCGTACTCCGGGTATTCCTTATCCATCATAATTACCTGCCCCGTAGTCCGGTAATGATTTTGTTTTACCGGGTGTAGGCCGAGGTCTTCCGGGTTATCTTCTATGCGTAGGTGCGTTGGTAGGCAATCTCTTCTTGCTTCCCAGAATACGCTTAGGTCTTCCTCCGGCCAATTCGTTTCATTCTTCTTTATGCGCCCGGCCAGCATGTCGTTGTACACATTTGGGTATCTTCGGTTCGGTCTATGCCAGCTTTTGTACGTGCATAGCGTGGACTCTAATGTGAAGTATGAGACGTCGTATTCCCATGGCTTTCCCTTTGCGCGCTCTTTAGCCGCAATCAGTAAGTCAGCGCCTTTGTTCTCTAGCCCTTGTAACAATTCGTTACTGTATCTCCCGTCGAAATCCGGGTTTGATTTATGCCAATCGTATCTATCCAGCCCCGCCACAATGCATAATCCGTTCCGGTGCGAGCGCGACCCGCTAATGTCGTTGATAAATAACGTATCGCAATCGAAAGGTACGCCCATAATTCGCAGGTATTCGAGGTATGAGAACGTACTTAGCCGGCCGAACGTAGCAATCTTGCTCGCTTCGTGCCACATCGCGCTAAATCCTTTTGCAGCTGTGGAGTACCAAAAATCTTTTTGCGAGTCGCCTATTAGCCCTATGTAACTTTGTATTGCCTCTTCTAATGACTTTTTATGGTATCTCCGGTCAGTATCGAACTCTAGGCGCTTGTAATGTTCTCGGTAAAACGCAATCAGCTCTCGGTGCTGCTCCGGCTTCGGGAATCGTTTATGCAGTATGTAACTTGTCACCGGGTTTTGTGTGTTGCCGTTCAGGAATGCAAACCACAACGCCTCTTCGTCATTCCATTGGAACTTATCTTTGAGGTAAGGCATAAGGTAATACACGCAGCCCGGGTGAGAGCGATAGCGCAAGTGAAATTCGTAGAAGTCTTGGAATACTTTTTCTCTGTATTCCGGTTTTCTGTAATCTACTCCCACGCGTTAGCCGGGTTTTTTAATTGCTCGGCCATTTTGTCCTCGCGCTTTGTGCGGTTTTCTGCTCCTTTTGCTGTCTCTACTGCAAACGTGAAGCAATCTTTCATTCCGCGTAATGCGTAATACACGATTGAGAATCTATAGGCATCCGGCGCTGTTTCCTGCATAGGTGTTACTCCATGCACATACTTGTATCCCGGGAAGAATAAGACCCAGCCATCTCTGCACGCGCACGTTAGCGCGTATTCCGGGAAGTGTAAGTAACCCCCGCGCATATTCCGCCTTACTACCGGCATTGCACTCCATGTAGCGAAGTTAAATCCGTCTCGGTGGTATGGCAGCGTCGAGGCTTTGTTTACTACTCCGCTTGTCCATAGCGCATCGTCTGTCATCTTCCATTCGTTGCTTATGCCGCTGGTCTCTAGCGTCTTCGCGTCAGTTTCAAATAAGTGCGGTGCGAATTCCTTAAACATCTCTCCGAACTTTTTTGCAAACGCTACCAATACTGCATGCTCTTCCGGTTGCTCGTTAGCCAGCGTAGTAGTCCGGCAGCTCTCTCTGCGCTGGAATACTTTGCGCGGAGCCATTCCAAACGTGCGAGATTGATTTTCCATTCCCGTACTTGCTCGTTTTGTAGTTCCGTACTTAATTCCCATTACCGAACGACGCAGCAGGTTTACTTCATCTTCCATCGGCATGTACGCGAGGATTGGCTCCTCTGTCTCATCGTCAATAAATAGCGCAGCGGTTCGGCAGTTCGGCTCTAATTCCATAACCGATACACCGACTAATTCTGTTGCTTCCTCCTCGGTCATTACGCGCTTTACTCGTATTACCGGTAATTCAGATAGTTTCATTCCGGAGCCTTTTCGTTGAAATGTGTTTCTAGTAATTTTACCAGCGCGTCGGAGTTGCTTTGCGCTCCGGTTTTTACTCGTTGCTTCCCCAGCTGCTCAATAGTCCAGATGTAGACGTGATTTTCTAATTCCACCATAAATACTTTTGTATCTACCGCCTTGTATCGCTCTGCCAATCCTTCAATCTGCCCTGCAATCTCGTCTAGGCTGTTTTTAGTGATGGCCTCTTTGACGCTTGGCGTTTTCTCTTCTTCAATTCTTGCTAGCACGTCGTCAAATTCATCATCGCCGTATCCTGTATGTTCCAGCGAGTCGAGCCGTTCCAGTAATTCCAGCAGCGCGTTATTGTCGTATCCGCTTAGGTCGCTTGCTCTGTTGTCAATTAGCACAATCTTTGCAGCTGTCTCTGCGTCTGCCTCAATGTACGTTACGTTTATTTCTTTCCACCCGAGCGATTTAGCCGCTTCGTATGTGTGATTACCCACCAGTATCTCGTTAGTAACGCTATTTACCACGATTGGCTTGTATTGTCCGTATTCAGCCAGCGACTCCGCAATTAGTTTGATGTTGCCTCTACGCGGGTTTTTTGGGTATGCCTTTAGGTCGCCTACCGCTACCTTTACTGCATTCATTCCGGCGCTTCCTCTCCTGAAATCTTTTCTATGAGTCGTATTAGCGCTTCGGTGTTTGTGCCGAGGTCGTTTTCGTCTCTAAATCTTTCTAACCTTTCCGCGACCCACGTGTACCGCACTTTTTCATAATCGAACATAATAATTCTTGTAGTCCGGTCATTTAGGCTTTCTTGCCATTCGTGCAGCGTCTTCCCCATTACTGTATTTCGTAATGTGGTCTCCGGCGCGTCGAATAATTCTTTGAGTTCCCGTAGGTCTTTGTCTGTGTATCCGGTTATGTTTATGTCTTCTAATGAGTCTAATAATCCGTATAGCGCTCCGTCATCGTAACTTCCCGCGTCACTTGTCCGGTTATCCATGAGGACAATCTTTGCAGCTGTATTTGCGTCTACGTCTACGTATGTCGCCGCAATAGTAGGCCAGCCGAGTTTTAATGCAGCTTGGTAAGTGTGATTACCCGCCAGTATTTCGTTAGTGCGTTTGTTTACTGTAATCGGTTTGTATTGCCCGTAAGTCTCTAGGCTCTCCGCAATTAAATCTATGTTGCCTTTACGCGGGTTATTCGGGTAAGGCTTTAAGGTAATTAGCGCCACTTCTTGTATCTGCATTTGAGGCCTCCTGCTCCAACCTTAGCAAGAATTCTGCTTCTTGCGTAATCTCAAGCCGCGCGTCCAATAAATCATCTAGCGACGTCAGCAATAGATTGCGTCTTTCTCGTTCCATGCCGGGTAGAGCCAGCATACTTTGTATGTGACTCATTGCTTCGTCTAGGTCTTCTAGCGAAACTAATTCCGGTATGACGATAGCCATACCGATAGATTAGCGTTGCTTACGCAGTTCTCGCTTGGCTTTGTACGCTTCTACTTCCGCTCGGTCGTAATACACATTACGCCATTCCCGGCGCTTCCATTGCAGCGTTTTCCGGTGTTGAATCTGCCGCAGATTGTTAATGTTAATTCCAAGGTATTCCGCAACCTCCTGCGAACTCATCTCTACCATGATGGCATTTCTACCTTTTCCTCAATGTATTTCGTCTTTGCAGCTTGGCCTTTAGCAATCTTCGCAATTTCCTGTCCGGTAATTTCTAGCCCGGTTATTGTCTTGCCGTCTTTGTTCGTATAAGTATTTTGCGCGAGCATTCCGGTTAGTAGGACTGTATCGCCTTTAACGTAGTTATCTACAATTCCCTCTGCTTTTGAGCCGAAGAACGTAACGCGATACCACATGGTCTCGCCGTCTTCCCACGCTTGCGTACTCTTATTTTTCTTGCGCGGTGTATGTGCTACTGAGAAACTAGCAATAGCGAGGTCTCCCACAAACTTGATTTCCGGGTCGCTGCCAATGTTGCCTTTTGTTGTAATGTTATTCATGCGCCTTCTCCTCTAGGTATTTAATCGTTCCGTTGTCTAATAGTAATGCGAATCCCGCATTACACAAATTTATTGGGTGTTCCGTAGGCTCTTGCCAGCTCGGTGTCATGTATCCGTTTTGCTCCGCCCATTCCGGGTTCAGATGGACACTTTCTGTTTTCATGTTATGGCAGCCATGATGTATAGAAATTAAATTAGCCGGGGAATCTTTGCCTCCTCTTGACTTTAATTTTCTATGGTGCAGCGCCATGCTTTCGCCAGCTGCGCGCCCGCATACTTCGCAATACCCGTTAGCACGCTCTTGGACAATCCTTACTAGGTTTTTGTCCATCGTTACTCCTCAGTACCATGCGTTACCCTTCCGGGCTTGCTTTTGCCAGAATTCCCACGCCTTGCAAGGAGTGTCATAACGCTTTGTTATGTATCGTAATCCGGCCGTAATCTGAATAGTAGCGGCTTTTGGCTTGTATGGATACTTGTAGTTTCCCCATGTACGAGGTAAGAATTGAGCGATACCAAATGCCCCCGACGACTTATTGTGCGCTTTCGGGTTCCAATGGCTTTCCCGCTCCCATAGTTGCTCTAGGCAGTTGTATTCGCGTTTGCTCTTCCATTGCGTCATTACCAACGCAGCTGCGTATTGCTTAGGGAATACCTGAGCGCGCTGTTCCACGCTTAATGTTAGCGGTGTAGCCACGCTAGGGATAAATGAATGGCAAAGTCCAACCAATAAGGCCGTTACAAGGACTTTACCCCGTAGTGCTATTCGGCGGCCTTCCGCCCTTTCTCGCAAACTCCGCAGAGTTGCTCTCCGTAATGCCATGCGCCGTACGCGCAATTCTTTCGGCTAATCATGTAATCACTGCTATTCATTTTCGTTCCCCTTTGATTGGTGATAGCGAATAGTGCCTTAATTATACTCTTAATCTTAGGTTTAGCGGCCGGTAGAAAGGTTGAAACACCCGGCCGCTAAAGGGAGCGCAGTACCGGCTAGGCTGATTAGGGCTGCCATCATGACCGGACTTAGCGGAATGAACGCCGCTTTAACGCTCGATTTTCCTAAACTCTTGCTCTTCTCTTTCTCTGTCTTCAATCTCTTGCCTTAGTTTGCTGACGAGGTATTGTTCTTCAGCCGGAGTCACATACGAGTCCAATACGTTTTCTAAATTAACCAGCATCGCCCACATTAGCCCTGCGTCTTTGCTTCTTGCGCCTTTGCGTAGCATCTTTGCTGTGTTAATCATGAAATTGCGTACATTTGGGTCGTATTCTTTTTTCATTGGACTCCTCTTGCTCCTCCCGGTGCCATTTCCCACATCGCTGAGTTTAGCGCGTCATAATCTAATTGCGCCGAAATCCAGTTAATTTTGTCCGGGGTTTTCTGTGTGTTTAGCCCTGAGTCCACGCAGAAATCTATGTATGGCCGTTTGCCTTTGTAATCTTTCATAAATTCGACCGCTGCCTTGTAGGTAGGGTAGTCGTTATCTATATGTAGCATTACGTTCCAGCTTGCGTAATTCTTCCAGCCCGAGTATTCCCGGTCTTCGCTGCTTGTCTCTCGTAGCGCCATTTTAACGCCCCGTAACCGAGTATCGGTATGACGCTTCGTCTTCTTTGCGCTGGTCGTTTTCTTCGGGTTCCGGAATGTTGAGTGCCTCTGTAGCCTCTGTATGGCAGCATGGCGTAATTGCAAATTCATTTTCAATGTCGAATAGCAGCTCTGTAATCTTCCATTCATTTTTCCCTTGATTGCACCAACCACATTCAAACTTATCTGTGATTTCTACATACTGAATTTTTGCAAATTGTGCTGCTTCCGCGATTGTAATTCTGCGGTGTTTGCTGCAATCGTCTGAGCAGCTTTTGATTTGCCATTTATCGCATAATGAGCAAGGGCAAATTGTATTGTGATTGATAGGTTCCCTGACTACGCCTATCGCCCGGCTCAATCCTTCTAAATAACTGAATTCGACTGTTGCGCCCAATTCCGGGTGAATCTTTGTTTGTATAAATGCTTCTATTTCTGCGCCAATTTTTTCTCTCAGGTCAATCTCTTCCCGTTTCATTACTTGCCTCCCTTGATTACTTTGTTAATCATCTTTGAGCAGCTGCCGTAGCCGAGAGCGTTACCGCCTTCACCGACGTAGCATGTATCCCTAGTTGCGTATGTAAACAGGCTGAGCAGGAGCGCTAGGGCTATTCCTGCCACAATTCTGCGTCGTATAACGTACTTGCGTTCCATTCTCATTTGTCGCCTTCCTTAATGATTTCATCGTGCATAAATAATCCGAGTGTAGCCAGCACCACGATAGGCGCTCCGGCTAATAGCATTAACCACATTTACTTTGCCTCGCAATCATGGCCGTAGCCCCATTCGCTTGCGTCTTTGTCGTTAGTTAAATCAAATACGCGTAAGCATTCCGGGCATTTTGCCTTAGTTTTAATAATGACAATCCCTTTGCCATCGTCAATGAATCTACTCATCGTGCGTACCGCGCATTCAGGTATTCAGCGCTTAGGCCACGATTTTTTAATACAGCAATCTCTACTGCGTCTACCGCGCTTTGTGAGTATCCGCCGATGTTCCATTTAATCTTTTCGTCAGCTGGGAATACCTCGTCATACTTCCAATCGTAAATGTTTGCCGTAATTGCTAATTCGTCTTCGTTTCTTTGAATCCGCACACCCCAATTATGAAACACTTTGTAGCCGTCATCGCCGTTGCCCGGCTTACCGAATACCTCTGTGAGTTCGTTGCGTGTAGCCCAAATGTAACCTTGTAGGCAGCTGCCGGCAATCTCTGTAGTGCGCTCTATCTTGATTGTGAGAGTAGTCATAATTAGTTACCCGCCTTTGCGACGATGTATCCGTACTTGTCGCTTACAATCATGAATCCTGCCGCTACGAGTGCTGAAATTGCTTGATTAAGAATTGTTGCAGCTTCTTCTTGTGTAAATGTTTGCCCGTTATAGCCTTCGGTAAATTGAATAATGAATTTACCTGTTGAATGCTTGACATACTTTGGACGGAGATTGCGAGGGTTTACATTGAATGATGTTGCCTGTTCGATAACTTCAATTCCTGAATAATGAGCATAATTGCGAGTTACGTCGCGTAGCACGCTTTTGCCGCCAGCAACTGTCTTGTAGCGGACGATGTTTGCTTTGCGCAAGATTCCTGCAATTTGTGCTTTTGTTACAGTAGTGTCAAATTGTTCTACTGTTTCTATGCTTTTTTGTGTTGCGTTCATTTTGTTTGCCTTTGTTCGGGGGGAACCTTTGCTCCCTGTTGAGTTTAATTCTTCCTTACTTTGTTGGATTTGTCGCCCATTCCGGGAAAGTTTTTTTATTTATTTTTTCTTCCAACCATGCGATGTCTTCGTCTGCTCCGCTAAATTGACCTAAGCGTTCAATCAACTTAATCAGCTGCGTTTTATCTTTCATCATTAGCTGACGCACCCTTTCTGCCCGGGTGTTTTTCATTGCTTGCAATAATTCAATTTCAGTTCTCATTATTTTGCCTCCGCCATAAGTGAGCGCATTTCTGCAGCTGCTTCTTCGATTGCGTAATCGAGGTTATCTAGGTCAGCGATGTAACCAGCGCGGTATGAGTAATGAGTATCTGCTTGCTCAATCTTGCCACGCCATAATTCTTTTACGCCGTCAATCTTGTATACGTGGTATCCGGCCTTTGACTTCATTGGTGTAATTACTGCGCCGGCCTTAATGATTGACTTGCTGAGAGCGTTTGCTGAGTAATTGTCATCAAAAATCTTATTAAATAATTCTTGGCTTACTTCTTGCGCAACTGTTCCGGCTTCTTTGTCGAGGGTGATAATGTCTAATCCGCCGCCATCAACGTATACTGCAAACTTGATTCGCTTGTAAGTTACGATTGTTGCTGTACGTGTTCCCTGTGCGCCAAGTGCTAGTGCTGCTATTGTTTTTTCGTAGTTTGTCATTTGTTTGCCCTTCGGTTGGGAGACCTTGCTGGTCTCTGTTAGGGCTAATTCTGCCTTACTGTTTGTAATTTGTCGCCCATTGTGGCAATTATTTTTAATTTATTTTTATTTTTTTTCGATACGCACTTCGAGTCCGGGAGTGCCTCCGTAAATCTTCATTGCATGTATTTCAGTTACTTGTCCGTCATCTTCGTAAGCCACCGACGTTAATGAATCCATCGCAGCTCTTGTCAGTTTATCTAAATCCGGTGCAACACTTGGCTGCGCTCGCTTTACTGTTTTAGGTCGCGGCATAATAAATAGCAGCGTTAATTTCATCGCGCCTTCTTCGGGTTTGCAGCCGGCTAGTGTCGCTTCCCACGCAATCGTGGAGCGCCATACTGCGAGTGCGGAGCCTTGCGAGTGCAACACTCTTCCGTTAATTACCTTCATGCTTCCTTGCGGAACCGGTAATCCATTTACTCGAAACTCAATCACGCCTCTATTGTGACTAAGCCATTTACGATTGCTGTTCCAGCTGTGTATTCATCGTCCAATAAATATAAATCATAAGTACCGATTGAGTCCGGACCCATAATTCCTTTTATCGTCCAACGTTTCGAGTTAATAATTATGCGGTCGCCGAATTGCAGCTTGGCCGCCTCTGTTGCTACGAGTGATGCCATGTATTCACCTCCCTCTTGGAGTTGAGATTACGTATAAGTGTAACCCTTACGGATAATGTGAGCAACCTATACGCGCCGCAATAAATCTTTGACGTACTCCGGCATAGGTACTGCGTTTTGCCTTGCCCTCTCATCCAGCTCTGTGAGCCGTTTAGCGGCCTCTGCTTCCCGGGCTGCCCTTTCCCTAGACGCGACCATTTCCTGCGCTTTGAGAGCCTCTGGAGTCAGTTTGCGGGGTGGTAGAGGTTCATCTAGCCATCTCTCTGCGTTAAGCCATGTTGCCGGGTGAGGAGTGAACGTCTCGTCTCGGTTCGGGTCAGCTGCGAATCTAGCCGCCCCTGCAATCGCCGCTTCTTGCATTTCGGCCGTCAGTTTTTCCCACGCTTTTCGGGCTGCTCCCTTTGCTGTTTTTCTTGGAAACTCCTTCCAAAATAAATCAAACGTATTGGGTGTTTCTATGGGTGTTTCTATAGGGTGTTTCATAGGTCGTGAGAACCGGGTCGTAGACGTCGTGATTGCCGGGTCGTTCATGTCGTCAATGTCGGGTCGTACTTCTTTGCGAGCCGGTGATTTGTCGCCCCGTAACTTACTCATTACGACTGTATAACGATGTGGCCGCCGGTCATCCCGGCAGTTAGCCGACCCGCCTCCGCGCTTTTCAACCCAAAGGTAACCTTTTGACACCAGCTCATTTATTGTCCGCTGGACTGTTCGCACGTTGCAGCTTGCTCGCGTCGCAATCGTTTGCTGACTAGGCCACGCGTTATCCCCTTCGTCACTAGCGTGGTCTGCTATTACTAACAAAATCATTTTCTCTGTAGTCGGTAAATTCGTTCTCCACACTTCGCTCATTACTCTGATACTCATTCACTACCGCCTCTATTTGTTCTATTGAAATTCCTAAATCTTGTAGCGCTTGCGTTGCGTTTTTTGCCAGCGGTGAATCTTGCCTTACTTTTATGGCATTTCTTTCTTTTGTTAATAAGCCGCCCCACACGCCGTAATTTTCATGTTCCATTCCGTATGCAAGGCATTCTAGTATTAACGGGCACGCTCCACACACTCCTCTTAGCGTGTTAGCCCGTATCAGCTGTGGAATCATCCTCGTTTCTTCCACAATGTAAAAGAGGTTAGTCGGAGCGCCCCTGCACTCCGCCTTCCCCCAATCTATTTCGCTGTACCCGGGCATCCCGTTTCTCCAGTCGCGTCGTAATAATTGCAGTAGTTAGCGCAAAACCCCGACCACTTCTCCGGAGCCGGCGGCTCGTTTGCAGCTGCCTTTGCCTTTACTTCATTTAACCACGCCAACGCCGTTAACGCTACCGCCTCGTCGTAAGGTTCCCGGTGCGAGCGTATCTCCGCCATTTCTCCGTCACGCGGTACTGCAACCAATGACACTTCTTTTACGTCATACCCATTTTTACTTAGCAAGTATCCATACAGTTGCACTTGCCATCTTTGCTGGTCGCTCGGGAAGTATCGTAGGCTCTTCTTCTTTGTCGTTTTCCAATCTACGACTAGGCCGATGTCTTTAATAAATAAATCACAATGGCCTTTTAACCCTTCGTATTCGAACGCCTGTTCGATTAGAAAGTTATCCCCGAACGGGTCTTCTCGTTTGATTGCGTCGGCAATTCCGGAATGGATAAATGTACCTAGTATGGCCGCTAACGCTTCCGTATCCGGATTTGTCTTCGGCGCTTCTTGCAGCTGGTAATACACCTGCCGGCGGCAGCCTCCAATGCTTGATGGACCGATTTCGACTTGCTTGCTTCGGTCTCGGTTTTTGTCGTAGGCGTTGAGGCTCTTGCTCAATAGTTCGTTTAAGTTAGTCATGCATTTGTCCGAATAATTTTAGTGCCTCTCGTATTTGCGCCTCGGTTAATTCCGGGTGCGTTTTTTTGTATGCGTCAATAAATGGCTGTGATAAATCTGCCGTTAATTTATCTTTGTTCTCTTCGCTCATTTACACTCCCAGCAATAGTTAATCGCCCGTATTTCTTTTTCAGCGATTGCGTATTCTTTACTGCAATGAGCGCACCTTACTGTTTTTGTATCTTTGCTCATAACGCCTCCATCGAGGAGCGCACCGACGTTCCAATGCTGCGCGCAATCTCTACTTGCATTTTTAAGCGTGCAGCGTTAGCCCGGGCAGCTTTTACTTGCGCCTCGGCCATTGCTACTCGTATGTGCAGCTCTTCATTTGCCATAAGTGCTAGCGCTTCGACTTGCTGCACAGTGTAATTTTTTCCTGTTGGAGATGATTTCATGCTGTATTCCATTCTGCTTCTTGCAATCGCAATTTCGTATTGCGCTTTGTAAGATGTGTAATGACTTTCTATCTCGACTAATTCGTTATGGCTTTCGTCAATTTCTTTGCTTAGGTCATAAAGTCTTTTTTCGACTTGCGCCGGAGTGACTACTGCGTTATTCATTTGCCATTTGCTCCTCGTCCAGCTCTGTGACGCTTTCTGCTACATCAGCCATAGTAGGAGCGACCTTTAGATTCGGTTTTGTTACTTTGCTTTCGTATTCCAGCAACTTAGCCACGTCATTTGAAATGTTAAATGTATCCGGGCTGAGTGTGTATCCAGCTTCGTCTAGCGCTCGCGCTACCTTTGCCGGCTCCATGTCTAATGTTTCTGCCAATCGCAGCACACTTACTTGCTGATGATTGATAGTAACTATCCAACCGATTTGCGGTTCGAATTTCTTTGTCTTGTCGCTCATAGTTCTCCTCCGCAATGCTTGCAGGTGTCTCTCACCTTGCGCTCAGATATTTCTCTTCCGTTGATGTTTCCCTCTGTGACGTAAATAGAGCAGCGGTTACGCTTTTCTTTTAGTCGGTAGATGTAACCTTCTTTATGTAAAATAGAAAGTGAACTAGAGCATTGACCTGCGTGCCAGTTTTCTATCTCGCTTAATTCTTTCCATGTCAATCCGCGTTCGCCCTGCGTCATGACCCGGTAAAGGCTTGTCCTCTGTCTGCGCGATGTATTGCCGTTAGCGTCTTCTTCTATTGCTCGCTGCCAGCTTGCATCGCTTCCTTTCCAGCCACTTGTACCTGCGTATGGTGTCAGCGGTAGCATTAAATCGCTCATGCTATTTGTCCTACTCTTGCATTGAGCGCGTCTTTTAATGTAGTGCCTTCTACCGGTGCGTCAAGAATAGTTTTGTGCGTATCCCAAATCTTTCTTGCTTCGTCTAACGTATTAGCAATCATCGCTTCACTAATTGCCATCTTTGCTATTGCCAACTCTTCGGCGCTCCATGTCTTTGCAGCTGTAACCGGTTTGCGCGGCTCTTTGCTGTATCGCTCAACTTTTTCCATTTCTTCGCGGCTAGGTCGCTTTCCTTGCGAAGCGTATCCGCAGTTACTTAGGCCACGGCCGATTGACGACGTCTCTCCGTTTTCGAGTGCCGATGTTCGGTTCACCGGTGACGCTCCGACAATTTCCTCCGCGTATCCTGTTGCTGTAGGGTTTACGTCATCTTTGTCGAAATAAATTTCTGACTTTACGATGAATCGTCTTTCATCATGGAATACCAAATCCGTAAAGATTCTGCCGTTCGGGTGGTCTATCCAGAATTTAACTAATCTGCTTTCAACTGTCTCGTATGATTCGAGGTCAAATTTTCCAGCCATTTTTTATGCCTTCTTTCGTTTTGGGTTCCCAGTCGGAACCTGTTGGCGCTAATCTTGCCTTACTTTCTGTAATATGTCGCTTGTTTCGTAATCTGAGTTTCTGCGTGTCGTATGAGAGGATTACCCCATGACAACCCTTATCGCAGTCCAGCATGATGATTGGTGTTTAATCGCCGGAGATACGCAAACCACTTCTTACCACCTTTCAGCTGACTGCTCTCCAATGGGTAAAATTGCGCAGAACGGTAAGTACCTTGTATCCGCTGCCGGTTTAGTCCGAGGCATGAATCTTATTCAGCACGCCTTTGCTCCTCCCGCTCCTCCCCGTTCCAACCTTGATAGATTTATGGTTAATACCTTCGTGCCAGCTTTGCGTAAATCTTTTATAGTCAATGGCTACGACATGAAAGATGATGGCGACGTTGCCTCCCACGATAATGAGTTTTTAATTGCCGCTAATGGCGTGTTGTACCTTGTAGATGAGGTCTATGGCGTTGAGCGTACTTCTAATCGCCTTTACGTTACCGGCTCCGGTATGGAGTTAGCGCTCGGCGCGGCTCATGCTCTTGGTTTGCATGAGGTAGATGATTGGGAAGAGGCCGTAGAAATTGTTGAGCAAGCCGTAAAGGTCGCTATGCAATATGACATTTATTCCGGCGGCTCTGTTCAGGTCGCTTTGCAGAATACTGCCGGTAAATCTTGGCTTACTTATTTAGACTAAGGCTTTCCGCCCCAGCCTCCTCCGGTGAAGATTGCCGTTGTTGCGTTGCTCTGCTAATTGTATTGCCAATGTTTTGTCCATTAGTCTAGCCATATTTTATACCCAGCTGTGACGCGGCCTTTTACCGGGTCAATAAAGTGCAATCTCTGTGACGGCGTTGCGCTCGCTGCGAGGTTTATTCCGGCGTATCTGTTTTCGCTTTCCGTACTTCCGGTTTGATACACCGCTCCCAATCCATTAGCCATCGCCCATTCTGCGTGCGTATGGTAATGCCCGATGTATACGTCTCTGAATTCCCAGCCGTATGCCCCGCTGCGCCATCTGTTAGCGTGTTGCACGATTGCTCCGGGTGAGGCAAATCCGTTACGCCCTACTTCGTCTCCATGAATTAGTAGCGCCCGGTAATTGCCTATCTCTACTCTTTGTATGTCTTCTGGGCAATCCTGCCACGTTAATCTTTTTTCCCCTTGTAATAATTGTTTTGCTAATTCGTAACACATTCTGTCGAAGTTATCTGAGCGCGGTACGTTATCTCTCTTGCTTCCAATCCGGCCATGATTTCCCCACTCCGGTACTACTGTTACCTTTTTGTAATTAGCGAGCGCGTATCTAACTACATCTACGCATAGCCGGCTTACGTTTACGTATTGCTCGAATAGCGTTGAGTCAATTTCGAACGCTTGGCCGGGGAAATTAAATAACCCTTCAATCATGTCTCCGCCGAATAGAATAAATATTTCATCTACCGGGTGGTCTGCTCTGTGTATTTCTGTAATTCTTACCGCTTTGTCCGCGAATTCTAATACTCGTTTGCGCATTACTTGGCTGTCGTAACTAGGTGTCTTCTTTGCGCCTTGCCAGTCGGTCATGTGCCATAGCGCTACTTCCGGTTTTTTATTGCTCTTGCCAATTTTCGGTTCCGCCACCGGTGTTATCTTGCCGAATGAAAGCGTTGCGTCGTATGCAGCTGTGTGTGTCGCTGCGACTAGGTCATCTACCTTTTGCTTAGTCTCCATCAGTTTCTTTTGGGTACGCATAAGCGCCCTGCGCAGCTCTGCTACGTCTCCGCTTTCAATGTCTTCCGGTAATTCGTCGAGCGCTTTTTTAAGGCTCATCTGTCATCGCAATCTCTCGGCCATGTATTGTGTAGCCCAGTTTGTCCTGCCATGAATCGTCATGCGCCGGGTTTGCTATGCAGCGCACAGACTTGTAAGCGTCTAGCATCAACGCTACCTTCCATGCAGGAATGTCATCCATAAATAGCAACGCTCCCCATACTCTTCCGGTGAGTGCGAAATTACGATGTGCGTCTCCGTAAATTGCTTGGCGCTCATCCAGTATTCCGTCTATTTTGTTTTCTTTGGACATTTGCACGCTCCCATTCTGTGACGTCTGATTGACTCGTTGCTGCTTTTGATTCCTTCGGAGCGCAACGCATTTAATACTACGTTTGCTGAATAGCCTTTAGCCCATGCCTCGTCTAATGCTTTTTGGTCTTCGGGTTTTAATGAGTCGTACATTGCCTTGTAAGCGCAATAATTTTCTTTTAATGTGCCGTTCATGCTTGCTAGTTTGTCCGCTAATGCCATGTGAGCCTCCTAGTGCAAAGTCTAGCAAGGATTTCGTGAACTTACCCGTTACGACATGCAAAAACCCCTGACTACTTCTCCGTTAATCAGGGGTTTTTTGCTATTAAATTTTTTTACTTTTTGGCAGCTGCTTTCTTTGTAGTTGGCTTTGCCAATTTTGTTAGTTCGACTGTGAGCAGGTCTGCTCCAACGCCGAATGCTGCGTCTTTTGGGTTCATCGCGCGAATTGCTACCGGTACTGTTGCAATCGCTCCGGCTACGAGAATTGCCTTGTAGTCGGTATTTCCTGTTGCAATTACCGCTCCTGCCGCTGCAATAAAATTGCGAGCGTAAGAGGCGAGCATTGCCTGAGTCTTTGCATTCATCTTTATCCTTTCGGACGCGCTACGGCCATGATGGTCTTGTAGTCACGCTTTTTGAGGTAATAGCCGTCGCCGTTGCTCTGACTACCCTTCTTGTCTGCCGAGGTATTTCCTTCGTAGACGTACATGTATTTTAGCGTTGTATTGTGGCCTTTGACGATACCTACATGGTCTGCTTGCGCGTCTGCGTCGAACTGATAGAACACTAGGTCTCCGGCTTGCGCTTGGCCTACCGGGACAATCTGATTATTCTTTGTGAGGTATTTGAGCCAAGCGTCGCAGCTGGCAAATCCTTTTTTAGTGTTTGCTACTGAGGCAATTAGCCCAGCGTCAGCGAACATCTTAGACGCACTCATCGCACACCAAGGCTGATTATTCAACCCATACCACTTGCCGAATTCTGTATCGTTATTTGTGCCTTCTTGGTAGCCTAGTTTGCCTTCGCATAACGCGAGTACCTTCTTTATGTCAAGTGCCATTTACTCTCCTAATTTAGCGTGCAGTACCGCTAAATCTAGCACCAATTTATTGAGCGTTTCGTCTTGTCGGTTCATCTGGTCTTTCATGCTGCTGCCGCCGTTTTCGTACAGTTGGTACTCAATCCGGTCTAAGCGTTTATTCAGCTTGTAAATTACCCTGAATCCGCCGGCTACGATTACTAAGATTTCGAGTAATGAACGTACGGCATTTATTTTGTCGGCAGCGGTCACGATTGCGCCCTTTCGGGTTATGTAAGAGTTACTATCCTAATTGTACCAGCGCTGTCTTTAAATTTTAATTGGCTGCTTGTCGAGTTGTACCACATGTCTCCATTTCGCGGATTTGTAGGGTCTGTAGTCACGATTGGTACTGTAAATCTTTGTGCCGTTTCCAGCTTGCGTACTCTTGCCGCTAAATCATCAAAAAAAGGTTTTAGCGCGAAAGGTTGATTTATGTATCCCATTTAGTATGTTCCCGTCGTTAGGGTTAATGTAACTCTTTCCGGACCATCTTCGCCCGGGGTAACACTCAACGCCACAATTCTATAAATAGCATCTAGCCCGGTAGGGAATCTATTGTCGTTAATAATAATTCTTACTTCGTCTGCTACTTCGTACGTACCAAATTGAGGCTCTTGGCTTGGCGGCGCTACTACTTTGAGTGTTGTAGGTGGGTAACTTACCGCTGTAATCTGAGAAGAGGCTAATCCTGCGAGCAGCGTTGTATCTGTTATGTCTGAATAGTTTGCTTGGTCTTCTAACAGCGGCCACCCTGCACTTAATTTTGTTGCATCCGTCGCTGTCTGTATTAGTTTGCCTTCGTTGCTGCCAGCTCCTAGTGCATAAATTGTATTGGCCGCTGTAATCCCGTCTTCGGGATAAATGTATTCAACCATGTTTCCCGGGAATTGAAATACCGGTGTACTTGCAGATGTGCTGGAATAGGTTTTACCGCTTTTGGGATAGTAAGTATTAAATGACTTTGCCGGGTTTCCGTCGCCGTCATAATAAACACTAATTTCAAAATCGAATCCGTTAGTTTGCGTTGCTAGGTCTTGTACCGCAGATAATACTGTTTTGTATTCGTAGTTGTAATATGTTCGCGAAACCAATACTCCCGAGGTATTGCTAGAGCCTGAATCTTGATTGTAAAGTAGCCCTATATTTCCGCCGGGTACTCCTTGCGCTGTGCTAATAATTGCTTGCGCAATCTTTAGCTGGTCTGTGTTTGTGTACGCTGTTGTTGTAGTAATTCTTCTCCGCTCGAAATACGATAGAAATTCTCTAGCCGTAAATGAAAGCGTTTGGTCGGTTGAGTTGTATTCTCTTCCCCACAATATTCCGCCCCAAACTAATTGCCCGTTGCGGTCTACGTATACCGCCGTACGCCCGGGAATAGTTCCGTTAGCCACGTTAAGTCCGGCGGCATTGACTCCTGAGAGAAGTAAATGACCGGTGAAGTTTCCAGCGCTGTTTAATTGCTGTGTGAAATTGACTCCCGTTATAGGCAGCTCTGCCAATATTGAGTTAGTTAGCAGGTCAGCAAATAAATACCGGTATTGTGTTGTAGCCATGTAGTTACTCTACAGGCTTAGTTGAATCCTCAACGGGTGCAATAATTTTGACAGGCTTAGGCGGATTGAGTAGGTTTGCAATAGTTTGCTCCGCCCATTCGATTGCTTGCTCCTTAGAATCCCAAGCGTCATCTCCACCCCAAGGTTTATGAGGCTGACGTACGTTAGGCGCACCTGTTTCGGTAGGATATTCGGTATCGTAGATTGAGATTGTAAAATCATTATCATCTACTGTGTAATTAAATCTGTTAGCCATTAAGGTTGTATTCCTTCCCATGTTAATTTCATTGTTTTATGGTGCGTTACTCGTACTGTAGGGTCAAACCATATATCGTAGCCGAGTTGCCTTACGCGCTCGCACCATGATAAATCTTCACCCATCATTGTCCAAGTGTAATCCTTATCTTCTACTTTTGTAGTCATAATAGCCGACTGAAACCAAGGCCGGGTTAAACCTTCAAATACGCCTTTTTTAACGCAGATAAATCCAAATCCGGCACCCTGTACTTTGAGCGGCTCTGTCATTTCTTTTACGGAGTCATAAGTAAATCCGCCTTGTAGGGTTTCAGGGTATGCAACCACTTCGCCATTGGCTAATAGGTATGCCCCTGCAATTACGTCTTTGTCGCTCTCGTATAATTTAAGAATGTCCTTAGCTGTGAACGCAATATCTGAGTCAATCCACATCAGTTTGTCGTAATCCATTTGACCCTTGAATGGTCGCTGTTCGGTAAACGAGTTTTCTTTATCCCCGTTTAATGTAATTTCGCGCGCGTCTCCCACATGGGAAGAATACCCGTTGGCAAAACTCCAACTGATTCCCCTGTTATTTAACTCTGCACCTGCCACCAATAGTGATTTGACATATTCAGCTGTTAGGTTAAAGCCGGGAGTGCAAATTACTATATTAACTTTTGGAGCGCCTTCTTCCATTTTTATTCCTTTAGTTAGTTGCCGTATTGGTTGCTGCGTAAATTGTGTAAGAAAATGGTGCTGGCCATAAAAGGCGATTTGCGTTAGTTGTATAAGTAGTCTGCACAAGCGTTCCGTTAGAGTTTTGCATAGTGTACGCTTGGTAACTATTTATACCTGCTATAGTACTTCCTGTTTGCACAACACCCGCTGATAATGCGTGCGCGTAACTTGCAATAGACGCGTACGGAATAATTCCCCAGTTGATTCCGTCGGGTGAAATAGCAAGCCCCGCAAGTTGATTATCCATAGTGCAAAAGAAAGTACCGCCAATGCTGATAATTTCTGGAATTGCGCCTACTTGTCCTCTTCCAGCGTATCTAGTCCAGTTAGGAGAGAAAGATATATTTCCCGCAGTCCAAGTTACTCCGTCTGTCGAATAAACATAATTGCTTCCTACAGACCTATCAACATAATCACTTGCATCTCCAAAAGCAACAAAACGCGTTCCATTGTGCGCAACTTGATAAAGTGTTTGCGTAGTTCCCGATGTGCGTGATGACCAAGTAATAGAGTCAGTTGAAGTTACAATCTGCCCTCCAGCCCCTACTGCTACATAAATATTATTTGCATAAGCAATTCCATTTAGAGCATTTGACCCATTCGCAGATGAACGCGTTACCCAAGTAACGCCATCTGTTGATGAAGCAACAGTGTTAGTTGCACTGCTGCCTGTAGGGCTGACTAGGCAATAATAATTGTTGCCTGAACCAAAAATTACTTGACAGTTGCCAGAAGTATTTGTTAATCCAGTAACTGCCGCGCTGCTTGTCCATGCAGTTCCGTTCGTTGACCTCATTACCTTGCTTGTAGTTAAATCAGGCAAGAAATAAACGCCGTTAGCAACAGACGCGTATTGCGTGTTGTTTCCAGTTCCAGTTATAGAACCTGAGACTGGACCACCCGATTGAGCCATGTAAGAATAGTTAGTTGCCGCGTTAGTCCATACAGCGCCAACATTGTTTGTTCCGTTGGCGCCTAATTGGAAAACAGTATTTCCGTTTAAGATAGGCGGGGTATAACCTTGTGAAATGGAGGTAGCAGGTAAGGCTGTTATTTGTGTGATAGGTCGAGTGCCTAGCGTGAAAATAGTTTCAGTAGAGGTAATAGTAAAATATGTAGGAATTCCTGACGAATAGTTGGCACCCCATATTGCACTTTTAGGCGCGTGATATCCCCATAGTGATTCAGTATTTACATACGCTACATAACTGCCTACCGCCAAAGAAATCTGAACATAGCCTTTAGATGAGGTACCGCTTGCTACGACTGCGCCTACGCCCGGGATTGCCGCACTTGAAGTTGCCGCTGGAAGTGTGTTGATACCCATTTTATATTACCGTCATTCCTGAGATATGTAGATTAACTAATGGAGATGAAGCTGAACCCATTACCGTTTTAGTCGTGGCGAGAGTCTGTTTTAAGTCAATCGCTACTGTTGCGTTAGCGGCAATAGTTTGCTGGTATGCAATACACAATGCATCGAGGCAGATTGTATAAGTCTGTGAAGCCGTTGATTTATTTGCTACGACAATGTTAGTTACGATTGTCGTAGTAGAGGCCGGTACTGTGTATCCAGCTCCGTATTTTCCTACTGCACCTTGCGATACCGCCGTCGTTGCCGCTGTCTGCGTTGTAACAATGTATGTAAAAGTAGTAGTTGTAGGCACAGAAATAATTTGAATCTGTGTTCCGTCGTAAATTGTATCGCCAATAGTTACGAATACCATGTCGCCGACAGAGAATCCATGAGCAGAACCAGTGGTAATTGTTGCTACGTAATTCTGAACCACTTTGTTAGAGATTGCAAAACCCGATGTTATCGCGGTATTAAATGTTGCCGTACCTACTGGAGAAACAGCTGTGGAAGCCTGAGTTGCAGTCGTTGAAACGTAAGTAAATGTTGTAGTTGTAGGAATTGAATGGATTGCGTACGTTCCGTCATGTGTTGCGTCTACGCCCTGAATTGTTACGATAGTTCCGACTTGCGTAATACCATGTGCCGCGTTTGTTGTAATTGTTGCGAGGTTAGTTGTAATCGCTTTGTTGCTGATGTAAAAACGTGTTGAGGTAGTTCCGAGGACTGGTGCGTATCGGGCTAAGAGTGCTGGTGTATTAGTTGCCATTAGTACGCTCCCATAAATATTTCGGTTTCAATGCTTGCTAAGTTTACCGCACCCCAAGAGGCTACGGAGCCGTTTGTAGTCAAAAATAATCCGGCGTTTCCTGTTTGTGAAGGTAATGAACTAATCGAGCTTGTAGCCAATACCCTGTTATCGGTAATATTTGCGTTGGTAATTGCCGTCGTTGCAGCTGCGACCGCGATTGTAGCGAGCAGGATTGAGTTTGCCGGGGTAGATGGTGCTACCGGTGAGGCAGCCGGGGTTCCCGCAATTACGTTGAGCGCTACTGTATTTAGCGAACCGGTGTAATACGCGTCTGAAACTGTAATTACAACGATGTCAATTCTAGGGTTTGATGGGTTAGCCGTCGTTACTGTCAGCACAGTTGAAGCATCGTTATACGCCATGTACGTACCCATATTTGCCTGAGTCGTACCTACGATTGCCGCCCAACCGCTTGCCGCTAATACCGACATACCGGTAGGAGAGTTTTGGGTAATTGCTAAATCAGCTGCGTTGATAATACCGGTCGTTTTCCACAATGCCTGAGTTGTTAATCGGTCGTTTTCAGCCGGGTGCGAGCCGTTTTGCAGCCAACTAGGCGGTGTGCGTAATGCCATCTTCTTCTCCTAAATGTAAGCCGAGCGCCATGTTACAGTTGCAGTCGTTGTACCCGCAAGTGTACCCGTACCCGTTAAATAAAATTGAGATGTTCCCGGCGGCGCTGAGAACCAATTTGAACCTCCGGAGACTAGATTTCTAGCCGTCGCCCCGTTTACTGTTACCAGCTTGCTATCGAGGTCGATAACGATTGTATCGGTGTTTGTATATGAGCCTTGAATTGTAATGTAATTGCCTTGCGTGAGGTTTCCGATAGTAGGGTTATTTATTGGACCCGTAATTGTGATAATTGGGTAGGTAGTCGCCCAGCCGTTATTAGTTACCGCTGTCGTAGTGGCAGCCGAGCCTCCGCCGTAAACTAGGTTGTAAATTCTATTGTACGTGCGCCCTAGCGCTGCGCTAATTGAAATAGTACCCGTTTGCTGCGCATCGTCGTAATAGCGAGGGTCAGCGCAAAAGAACGTGTATTGACTTTTAATAAATCCGTAAGTGTAATCCGGGTCTACCAATGTTCGGTTTGCGCGTACGCGCGTATTTACTCTTTGTAATCCTTCGTTTGTAGCCATTTGGAATTGCATTACTGTAGTTCCGCTGGTCTGAGGTAATACATTTTTTTGCAGTAAATTGTAATTAAACTGCGCACTTGAATTCATGTTCATAGTTCCGCCGGAGGTATATGTATCCGTAAGCGTTACGGCGATGGTGAACTGAGTTGTAGAGGTTACTGTTACCGCTTTTGATGTTTGATTGAATCCCGTTCCGGCTGTTCCGCTTGGATTTCCTGAAGAAAGTACGCCGGTAATAGTTGCTATCTGCCCTGTTACCAATCCATGAGCCGTTGATGTTGTATAAGTGATAATTCCTGTACCGGTTGCTGTTGCTGCTGAAATTGACGCCGTACTTTTGTTACCCATTGTTAATACGTTAATTGTAATTTCGCGCCCTGATAGGAAATCATTACCGGTGAACATTCCGTCTGAATAGCCTCGGTTATCGTCTTGATTTCTGATTCCGGGTAGCGCTTCTAATCCATCTACGCTGAGAACTTGATGCATGGAACTTCCGCCGCCGAATACGTATCCGTTAAATGCAAATGAATAATTGTTAAGCGCGGTTACTGTAGGCATTATTCAATCCCCATCGCCGCGAGTTTGTTTAGAACGCCTTGTCTAGTATTAATTGATTGCGGCGCGCCGAATTTTACTGTGTTATCGATTGCTTTTGCAGCTGCGTTCGGGTCGCTCATATTTACGCCAGTTACGTTGTAATTGTAAGTAACCGACCTTGCTCTCAATTTATTGTCTGAGTCTCCTATGTCAGCATCCATTTCTGCTTTTGTTATAGGTTTTGACGTAGGTGGAACGTAGGTGCTAGCCGGTGAATTTGCTCCCGCATTTATAGCCGCTTGTAGCGCTCCTAATGCTTTGAGTTTTGCGATAACGTCATCTAATTCTTTGCTCAATGCGTCTAATTTTTCTTTTGTATCTTGCGCTATTTTAGCAATAGTATCTTCGTAATCTAATTGAATTTGAGCCAGTGCGTCAGCAAGGTTAGCAGCGTTTTCTTGTAGCGCTTCGTTAAAATCTTTCATTGTTTGCGTATTGGCCTCGGCTAATTTTTCATCAGCAGCTTGCAAGGCATCGTTTAGCATTGCTGTTGAGTCTGCTAATTTTGTTTTGTAATCTTCGTTAGCCGTAGCGAGGTTGTCTAATAAATCTTTATTAATTCCGGCCAGCGTGTCGTTTAAGTCTACTGTTACTTGCTTGAATTGATTTAATAATTCTTCGGTGGCTAGTTTTCCGCCGGTGTTCATAGTCTTTGCTATTTCATCTAATCCATGCGCTGATGTATTATTTATTTCTGTGTACAGGCCTTTGAGTTCGTTTTGAGTGTCCGCGCTTGCGCCCAATAGCGCCTTAGCCATTTCATTTCCGACCTCAGCGCCATTTTTTACTACATCTTCAATGAATACTTGTGAGTAACCGGCCGCCTGTAATGCCGCTGCATTTTTTTGCAGCTCTTTTGCTCCGCTGAGTTTATTTTTTAATTCAGCAATCATTGTGTCAGCTGATGTAGCGCCATTCTTAAAAATGTCTGTAATGCTTGCCGCTGTTCCGCTTGCAAATGCGCTGCGTAGTCGGTCTATAGATGTTTGAATAATTGACGCGCGTTTTTTTGCAGCGTCTTCTTCCGCCGTTGTAATCTTATCATTAGCCGCTTTACGCAGGTCTATTTGCTTTTTGAGGTAATCGGCTTCAATGTTTGCGTTACGCTTGGCCGCGTCTTCGTTAGCCTTTGTATAAGCCTTATTCCATTCTTTGAAATTCTTGGCTAATTCTTCGTCTTTCTTTTTTGTAATTTCTATTTCTTTAGCCGCGTATTTAGCTTTTGTCTCTACGATTGCTTTGTCTCTTGTCACTAATGCTTCGGCCGCTTTTTTATTGCCGTCGTCAATAGCCTTATTCATTTTGTCATAAATTTTAACGACGTCTTGATTAGCCGCTTCGATATCTTTTGTCCGTTGCTTTGCCGCATCTTTTGCTGCCTTGATTTGCTCCGGAGTTAATCCGCTATCGGGAGCCGCTGCCCCTCCTCCGGTCTTGCCTCCGGTTGTAGTCTTTGTGCTGCCTCCAAATCCGGGAATAGTAATTTTTTTATTTTTTAGCCCATCTAGTTTGTCTGCGTAATCTTGTACTGCATTTCCGGCTTTATCAAAAAATCCTCCGACGCTTTCTATTCCTTTGTTGATTTCGTCTAGCGCAGTTTTTGCTCCGGATACATGAAGGAATGCTAATCCTTTTAAGAATAAACGCAAAGGACCACTTTCAATTTTTAAGAATGTTTCTGCAAGCCAACCGATTATTTTAATGAGGTATCCAACCCCCATTACTGCACCTTTCATTGCTTCTACAATTACTTTGCGGAATGTTTCTGAGTGATTCCACGCAACTACAAACCCGGCCGCTAATAGCGCTAGTACCGCTACCACCTTAGCCAGCGGGTTAGCGTTCATTACCGCATTTAGCGCTACCATCGCTCCGGTTTGTCCTTCGGTAGCGGCTATGTCTGCCAGCTTTGCGCCCTTTGCTAGCGCCATGCCTACGATGTATAACTCTTGCACCGCTGTTACCGCAGCCATTGTTATTTTGTATAATTTGAACGCTGCTACAGCAGTAAGAATGATTGCTGCAAATAGCGCTACCGCTTCTTTGTTTTTGCCTAACCAACTAAATAGCGGTGCAAGGAACTTATTGTAGAGTTCGCCGATAGTTTTGCCGATGGCTAATAGAATCGGTTGCAGTTCTGTAACTAGGTTACGGGTGAAATCTGCTACTTTGTCTTTAGCCCGAAATACCGCTCCGGCAAATGTATCTCCAGCCGCTTTTGCAGCTCCGCCAAATTCGGTATTGACTTCTTTTAAGATGATTTTCTGCGCGCCTAGTGTGTCGCCGCTTGCCACTAATGACTTAATCATTTCCTTTTGGGAGGCAGTAAATGAAACACCTACGCGCTGTAATGCTGATACGCCCTTGACCGGGTCGTTAAGTGCCTTACCTAATTGGATTGCAGATGACTGCATGTCTTGGCCGAGTGCCGCTGACAGGTCTAATGCAGCTTGCGTCGTTTGATTGAATACGTCGTTACCTTGTCCGGCCACGTTGCGAATGTTTGTAAACGTAGCAATTACGTTTTCTCCGTTAAGGATTACATTCTCGTCTACCGCCGCAATTTTTTCGAGCGCTGAGGCTTGGCTAATAAGGTCTTTAGCCGATACTCCCGCGATTTCCCCGGTAGATTTCATTACCGCGTTAGTCTTAGCAATCAATACTTCGTAGGTTTGCGCGTCTTCGATTGCTCCGCGTATTGCGCTTCCCACCATGTTGAAGCCTTGAGCCATAAGGTTTCCGGCGAACATTCCTGCCGCGTTAGCTTTGAACTTCTCCATAAAAGTATTTTGCTTAGTTACTGTCTGCCCGAATTGCTCGAATTGGCCTTTAATCTGCGCCATCTGCGCCGAGATACGTGCAGTTTCTAATTGTAATTCGATGAGGACTGGTGGAATTGTATTAGCCACTTTTACCTCATTCTTTGTGCGAACGCGTTATTAAATACCCGACTCAGCGTTCCATTCCCAATTAAGGTTCCGGCCGCTGGTATTAGGTAAGGATACCGCTTACCACGCCATTTTGGATTGCCTAATTCCACCGCTCTTGCATACTCTACTGTCGGACCGACTGTAGCGATGTAACTACCGAACCCGTATCGCACTTCGGTAGTAATGCTTCGTCGCAGCGTTCCGGTAACTACGTTCGGACCCGGACCCGTTCCCGGTATGTGGCCTTCTCCGCGTTTGTGTGTTCCGGTGTTAGCGTTTTTCTTTGCTTCTCTTTCGAGTGCAAATCCCGCTTGACCGATTGCGTATTCGGCAGCGTTCATTATTTGCTGGTCGTAAGCAGTTAAGCCGTTCATGACTTGTGAGAGATTGCGAACGATAATAGCGCTCATTTATCCCCCTGCTTTTTCTGCCTTCTCGTTTTTGACTTCTTGTACCGCTCCTGCCAGAGCCAGTAACCAATCTGCCGTTGCAGCTGGCAGATTATCTACTTGCTCCGGAGTCCACCCGAACCTATCGGCCATTTGGTAGTAATACCAATGCTCGTCAGGGTACTCAAATCCGTCATGGCGAATTCCTCCGCCAATGACCCATTTTAGTCTTTCGAGTTTGCGGTAATCGCTTTTGGGTCTGCCTCATTCACATCATTCTTTCCCAATGACGGGAATAGAATCTTTTGTGCTGGGGTAGTTGCCTCTACGAGTGCGTCGTAATCCGTTACTTCTAGTTCATCTAGCGATTCAGTTTTGACGCTTGGAATGATTAGGTCAAACGACCATTCCTCTACCAGCATCGCAATAATTGCATCGCCTAATGCCAACGCTTTACCGAGTTCTCCGGTTTCGCTGTCTCCAGCTTTCATTACCTTCTTGCGGTCTTTAACGCGTAGTAATGCCGGGTCTTTTAGTTTTACTGTTGCGCCCGATGGGAGTGTGATGTTTGTCTGCATTTTTTTGCCTCCAATAGTTGCCTTCCGTTTATCTTACTGTAAATCATGGGAGTAGGGGAGGGAGACCCGGGAAGGCGTTCGAGTCTCTACCTACCCCTACTCTTGGAGATTAGATGTATGTACCGCTTGGCTTTGCGTTTTTGAGTGTCCACTTAATAGGTGAATACCCACCGGTAGTACCCGCGTCAGTTGTATTGCCTAGTCCAACTAGGTCAATGCTGATTTCTACGAGGTCTGCTCCGCGGTCAATCGCAGCTGCGACGTACGCACCCTTTGTAAGTGTTGCCTGAATCTGTACCAATGCTGCACCTGTTCCGTAAGACCAGTTAAGTACGATTGAAGGCTGTGTATTTGTAAGGTAACGGGTCAATTCCGCGTTATCTTCCATTACAAACTTCAATTTACCGGTTACTTCTAGTGGACCGAGGAAGATTTGGTATGGGTTTTGTGTAGTTGCAATTCCGTAAACCGGTGTTACTGGTCGCTTCATGCTGAGTTCGCCGGTCATCGCTGTAGACAATACAGTTCCGCCGACTGTTACCGCACCCTGCCATACCTGAGTAGGCAAGATTGTAGAGAATGATGGTGTAGGTGTAGCCGCTGACGCACTAGCCCAACCAGTCATCTTTGCATCGTATTCGAGCATTCCGTCTGCGTTGAACTTGAGTGTTACG